>JACCDS010286628.1_pt1 | contig 23958 bp, 14 predicted proteins | sample 7446441 | NCBI WGS metagenome assembly JACCDS01 (sample SAMN15323445, study PRJNA562643) | freshwater metagenome | isolation source: river surface water | place: USA:Blue River Watershed | collected 2017-08-17 | reverse complement strand
GGTGAGTTTGCGCGGGTAGCCGGTGCCGATCAGTGTTTCGTGGTGGGTGCCGGCGTATTCGGGCACGCGCTGGAGGTATTCGGGGAAGGGCAGGTTGTCCAGCATCACGATGGTCTGGATGATGTGCTCGTTGATCTTGAAGCGCTCTTCTTCGGTCAACGTGCCGCGTCCGATCGAGAGGTTGTAGACCTCGCCGTGGTTGTACAGGTGCTGCGGCACCTTGACCTGGAAGCCATATTTCGGATCGAGTACCTTGTCCTCGCCGCGCGGGACGATGAGGTGAGCTTTGTCGGTCAGCAGGGTTTCCACAGTCGGCAGGTTGGGCGCCGGTTCCTGGGCGTAGCGTCGCAACTCCTCGTGCGACAAGCCCAGCCGGTCGTCAAAGTGGCGCATCCAGGTTTGCGCGGCGATGCGCTGGAGCCGTTCCACCTTGTCGGGGGCCATGAATTCGCCCCCCAGGTTGCATTCGGCCACGAACGCAAAGTCGTCTTGCAGCTGGGCCACGCGCTCGGTCCAGCGTCGGTCGGCGCTGGCCTGGTCCTCGCCGCGTTCGTGGATGGCCTGCAACCGCTCAATGTCGGCATCGCGGCGCAGCACCTCGAAACGCATGCGGATTTCGTGCAGCCGGTTGTAGATGGTCTCCAGCTTGGTCGCCTTGTCCACCACGTATTCGGGTGTGGTGACCTTGCCGCAGTCGTGCAGCCAGGCGCCAATCTTGAATTCGCGCCATTCGTCCTCGTTCTGGAAGCGGAAGTCGGCCAGCGGCCCGGACGTGACCTGGCCCGCCTCTTCAGCCAGCATGAGGGCGAGTTCGGGTACCCGTTCGCAGTGGCCGCCGGTGTAGGCGCTCTTGGCATCGATGGCGCCGGCAATGATCTTGATCATCGCGTCAACCAGCGCCTTCTGGGCTTCCAGCAGGCGTTGGTTTTCGATCGCCACCGCCGCCTGGCTGGCCAGCGCCTCCACAAAACCGACCAGCTCAGCATCGAACGGCACCACCTCGCCGGTTTGGGGGTCGAGTGCGTTCATCAACTGCAGCACGGCGATGACTTTGCCTTCGCGCGGGTACAGTGGCACGGTCAGCATCGACACGGTCCGAAAGCCCGAGGCCTCGCTGAATTGCTTCGTGCCACTCAGGTCGAAACGGGTTTCGGTGTACACGTCGTCCACCACCACCGACTCGCCAGACAGTGCCACGTGCGTGGCCAGGAACTGGTGCTGTGGTTGGCCAGTTTTGGGGTCGTGGAGCGGGATTTCGAACGCCGGCAGCGGGTCGTCGCTGGTGCGCAGGGCAAAGCGCAGGGTGTCGTGATCGGTGCGCAAGTAGAGGGTGGCCGCCGCGCAGTGGGCCAGCTCGCGCGCGCCGAACAGCACGTGCCGCAGCAACTCATCTCGGTTTTTCTCTCGTGCCAGCAAGATGCCGCTGTCCACCAGTTGGGCCAGCTTGGCCTGGGCCAGTTCGAGTGCTTCGGTCCGGTCACGGATGGATCGGTACATCACGTTCTGGGCCTCGCCCAGGGTGTTGACCTCGTACAGGAAGGATTTGACGTCGTGGGGATTGGCCGAAAAATCCAGCCGCTTGAGGCGCTCGGAGTCGGCGGCCAGCGTTGTCAGTGCGCGCGTGACGCTGCGCGTGCCCAGCAGCGCCAATGGCACCAGCACCGCCAGCAGCAAGGCGGCGATCAGCAGCACGTCGCGCCGTGCCCGCTCCACCGGCGCGGTGAAGTCCGTGACCGGGGCCCAGCTGACGACCCGGTAGGTCGCGCCTTGTCCGATGCTGAGTGTTTCCTGGGCCAGCACCATCTGGGTGTCGGCCAGCGGTGCGATCGTGGTGCCCTGGGCGGGCAGCTGGTCCAGTTGGGCGTTCAGGCTGGCCCACCAAGGGTGTTTCAATTCTTCAATCGGGCTCAATGGCGCGAGGGTGGCGGCGTCACTGGACTGACCTTTGCCGCTGGCGGCGATCACCAGCCGTTCGCCGTCCAGAATGGCAATGAAGGCGTTGTCGCTCAGCGGCAGGCTGGCCAGGAATTCGGGCAGGTCGTGCAGGCTGGTGTCGATGCCGTAGACGCCAGCGTCGCCGGGCAGGCTGGCTGCGATCGTCAGGCCGCCGCGCTGGGTGGAAGAGAACACGTAGGGCGCGGTGATGTGCGCGCCTTGGCTGACCCGAGCGCCCCGGTACCACGGACGGCTGGTGGGCAGAAAGGTGGACGCGTTGCGGCGTTCACCGACCACCTGTCCGGCCGCGTTCACAAAGCGCCAGTGTTCGGTGCGCTCGCTGCCCGTGCCGCGCAACACCCGCAGCGCCACCTCTGTCGTGGCCGGAGCTTGCAGCGCGTTGGTGATCAGACTGTCCTGTCGTACCCCGACCACCTGTATGAAATCGTCGTTCGGCAGGCCGAAGTATTCGCTGTATACGCCCGGGTACTGTCGCACCGACGCTTGCAGAAACGCCAGCGCCCGTTCCGTGTCCAGACTGCCGTCGCGCAGCAGACCGGCGATTCCCCCTTGGGTGAGCGCATTGGCGCGGGTGGCGTTGCTCTGGAGCACGTGGCGCAGGTTGTCGGCAGCACGCTCGGCCATCACCCCGTACTTTTCGCGCGCACTGTCTTGTGCTGCACGTTCGAACTGTCGCAGCACGGTGCCCAGGAAGACGGCGGTCAGACCGAGTACCAGCAAGCTGGCCAGTCCAATGATCCAATGCTGGAACTTGATGTTGCGCGGCCATGGCATAGGCATCCCTCGGGTCGTGTATTCTGCGAACAATGTTAGCGGCAAGCCGAGGCGTTCGCGCGGTTGCGGCCTGTTGGCGGAGGTAATTTCCCGTGAAATCCCTGTCTCTGCGCGCCATGGCGCTGTGGTTGTCGTTGTCAGCCGTTTTGCTGGGTGGCTTTTTGCTGCTGCTGGACCCGCTGGTGTTGCAGACCCTGCGCAATCAGGCCTACGATCAGTACCAGCGCTGGAGTCCGCGGGCCTATGAGCCGGTGCCGGTGCGGATCATCGACATCGACGAAGCCAGCCTGGAGCGTTTGGGTCAGTGGCCCTGGCCCCGGACCCGGATGGCCGACCTGGTCGAGCGCCTGAGTGACGCCGGTGCTGCCGCCATCGGCTTCGACGTCGTGTTCGCCGAACCTGACCGCACGTCGCCCCGGTCGGTGGTGGACCTGTGGCCGCTGGCCCCCGCGACCCGCCAGGCGTTGAACCGCTTGCCCGACCATGATGCGGTGCTGGGCGCAGCACTGGCCGATCGCCCGGTGGTGTTGGGCTTTGCGGTGCAGCGAGACCGCGAGCCCAGCGAAGCAGACCGCCTGCCCAGTGCGCCCTACCGTTATGTGTGGGTGGGCGGCGGCCCCCGGGTCGATGCCTTGCATGGGTTCCGCACCGCCGTCCCGGCGCTGGAGGTGCTGGACGCTCGTGCGGCCGGTAACGGCGCTCTGACCTTTGTTCCAGACGCCGATGGCGTGGTGCGCCGCGTGCCACTGGCCTTGCGCCTGGGCGATCAGCCGGTGCCCACGCTGGCGTCCGAAACCCTGCGCGTGGGGCTGGGCGCCCGCAACCACCTGCTGCGCACCGCCGAATCCGACGTGCCGGCGCTGCTGGAGGTGCGCATCGGCGACATCACCGTGCCCACCACCGCCCAAGGTGAGATGTGGGTTCACTACACCGAGCCGGTGCCTGAGCGCTACGTACCTGCCTGGCAGGTGCTGGACGGTTCGGCCGACCCCGCGCTGCTGGCGGGGCACCTGGTGTTGGTCGGCAGTTCGGCGCAGGGCCTGATGGATCTGCGTTTCAACCCGCTGGGCCGCATCATGCCGGGGGTCGAGGCCCACGCGCAGGCGCTGGAGCAGGCATTGAGCGGGCACTTCCTGACCCGCCCCGCCTGGGCCCTGGGCATGGAGGTGATCGTTCTGGCGCTGGGCACGGTGGTGCTGGTGGTGCTGGCCACCTATGTGCGCGCCCTGTGGGCGGCCGCCGGGGCGGTGCTGATGATCGGCGGTGTGCTGGTGGGTGGCTGGTGGGCATTCGCGGCCCACGGTCTGCTGCTCAACAGCCTCACGCCCGCCCTGGTGCTGGCGCTTGCGTTTGTCGCGGCCAGTCTGGCCCACCACTTCTGGAGCGAACAGCAGCAGCGCTTCATCAAGCAGGCGTTTTCGCGCTATGTGTCGCCCAACCGGGTGGACTATCTGGTTCAGCACCCGGACGATCTGAACCTGGGCGGGCAGCGTCAGACCTGCAGTTTCATCTTCACCGACCTGGCCGGCTTCACCGGTTTGATGGAGAAAATCGACCCGGCACAGGCGCTCAGCCTGCTCAACCAGTACCTCGAAGAAATGATCACCATCGCATTTCGGCACCAGGGCACGCTGGACCGAATCGTCGGTGATGCGGTGGCGATCATGTTTTCGGCGCCAGTGCCGCAGCCCGACCACCCGCGCCGTGCGCTGATGTGTGCATTGGAGATGCACGCTTTCGCCAGCCGCTACGCCAGTGATTTGCAGGCGCAGGGCATCCCGTTCGGCCACACACGGCTGGGGGTGCATTCGGGCGAGGTCATCGTCGGCAACTTCGGCGGCAAAGCCATTTTCGATTACCGCGCCTTGGGCGACCCCGTGAACACTGCCGCCCGGCTGGAGAGTGTGAACAAACACCTCGGCACCCGCATTTGCGTTTCCGGCGTCACCCTGGCGGACTGTGGCGCGGTGCCAGCGCGCCCCATCGGCCGCTTGGTGCTCAAGGGCAAGACGCAGGCGCTGGCCGTGTTCGAGCCCCTCACCGACGAAGTGCCCGGTCCCTATGCGCCCACGGCCGACTACCAGGCCGCGTTCGACGCAATGGCCGCCGAAGCCCCCGACGCACTATCCCGCTTTGAGGCTCTGGCGGCAGGCTATCCGAACGATCCCCTGGTGCACCTGCACCACGAACGCCTGAGCCACGGGGAGGTGGGCGACCGCATCGTCCTCGACGCGAAGTGAACGCGGTGGGCGCCCGCTACACTGCCGGCTGACACATGCAAGTACCCGCCTCCCAACTGGCCGCCCAACTGCAGCGCGGCCTCAAACCTCTCTACACGGTTCACGGCGACGACCCCCTGCTGGTGCAGGAAGCGGCCGACGCCATCCGTGCGGCGGCGCGTGCCCAGGGGCACACCGAGCGCACGGTGTTCACCGTGGCTGGGGCCCATTTCGACTGGAGCGCAGTGCTCGCCGCAGGCGGCTCGCTCAGCCTGTTCGCCGACCGGCAGCTGGTGGAGGTGCGCATTCCCTCTGGCAAGCCGGGCAAGGAAGGCTCGCCGGTGTTGCAGCAGATCGCGGCCGCGTCCGCGGGGCAAGACAGCACCCTGACCCTGGTGCTGCTGCCCCGGCTGGACGCCGCTACGCTCAAAAGCGCCTGGTTCGCCGCGCTTGACGCGAACGGCGTGACGGTGCGGGTAGAGCCCGTGGAGCGCGCTCAGTTGCCTGCCTGGATTGCACAGCGCCTGCGTTTGCAAGGGCAGAACGTGGCGGCGGGTGAGGCGGGGCAGCGCGCCCTGGCGTTCGTGGCTGACCGGGTCGAGGGCAACCTGCTGGCCGCGCACCAGGAAATCCAGAAGCTGGGCCTGCTGTACCCGCCGGGTGAGCTGGACTTTGAGCAGATCGAAGGCGCGGTGCTGAACGTGGCGCGTTACGACCCGTTCAAGCTCGCCGAAGCCGTGCTGGACGGGCAGGCTGCCCGGGCCCAGCGCATGCTCGATGGCCTCGAGGCCGAGGGCGAAGCCCCGGTGCTGGTGCATTGGGCGCTGGCCGAAGACATCCGCGCTCTGTGGCGCGTGAAGGCCGCGATGGAGGCGGGCCGCCCATTGCCCATGGCTTTGCGCGAGCAACGTGTCTGGGGCCCACGTGAAAAGCGGTTTGAGCGCGTGTTGCCGCGTTTGACCCTGGCTCAGACCGCAGACTGGGTGCAGGACGCCCATCGCGTCGATGGCATCGTCAAAGGTTTGCGGCACCCTGACTGGCCACGCGAGCCTTGGGCGGCATTGCACCGGCTGGCATTGCAGGTGTGCCGCGCTTGCGCCCGCTGAGCCCGGGTTTTCAGGCAGCTTTTGCGATCTGATACCATAGCCGGATGCGTTTTTTCAAACATGCAGTGATAGCGTTGCTTTTTTGCAACGCTGTTGCCCACGCCAACCCAGTGCCTGCCGAGCCCGCTGTCGAGCCAGCGCTGGCGGCGCAATTCATGGGCAAACTGCAGGACGTGGGGCGCGAAACCGGCACCATGACCACCCGTCTGGTCACCACCGCCATGGGCCTGATTGGGGTGCCTTACCGGTTTGGTGGCAACTCGGTGGAAACCGGACTGGATTGCAGCGCCTTTGTGCGCACGGTGTACGAGCAGACGTTGGGCTTGGTGCTGCCGCGCCGCGCGGCCGAGCAGGCCAAGGTGACGGAATCCATCCCGAAAGACGAACTGCAGCCGGGTGACCTGGTGTTCTTCAACACCATGCGTCGGGCGTTCAGCCATGTGGGCATCTACATCGGTGACGGCAAATTCATCCACTCGCCGCGCGCTGGCCAGTCGGTGCGAGTGGAAGACATGACCAAGGCTTACTGGGCCAAACGGTACAACGGCGCCAGCCGGGTCGAGCCCGAAGCAGCCCTGCGCTAAACCCCCACGGTTCGTTCAAATTTCGACAGCACGCGGGTGCTCCCCTACAATTCGGGGTGGGCCGATGGGGCCCGTATTGGCACTGCGCCGACCGACCGATGCTGTATCCCGAACTCTTCAAGCAACTCGAAGCCGTCCGCTGGGACATGGACAAGGACATCCCCTGGGATTGCTTTGACGCCAGCCTCCTTAGCGACGAACAGGCGCAGACCATCAAGATGAACGCCATCACCGAGTGGGCGGCTCTGCCGGCCACCGAGATGTTCTTGCGTGACAACCGCGACGACTCGGATTTCTCGGCCTTCATGTCGATCTGGTTCTTCGAGGAACAGAAGCATTCGCTGGTGCTGATGGAGTACTTGCGGCGCTTCCGCCCCGACCTGGTGCCGACCGAGCAGGAGTTGCACGAAATCCGCTTTGAGTTCGACCCGGCCCCGGCGCTGGAAACGCTGATGCTCCACTTTTGCGGCGAAATTCGTCTCAACCACTGGTACCGTCGGGCCGCCGAGTGGCACACCGAGCCGGTGATCAAGCACATCTACCAGACACTGAGCCAGGATGAGGCGCGCCATGGCGGCGCCTACCTGCGCTACATGAAGCGTGCGATCGCCAAGTTTGGCGATGAGGCACGCGCCGCCTTCGCCAAGGTCGGCGTGCTGATGGCCAGTGCTCGCCGCACGGCACAGGCGTTGCACCCCACCAACCTGCATGTGAGCAAGGCGCACTACCCGCGTGACACCATCCAGAGCCGACTGCCTGACCCTGAGTGGCTTGAGCAATGGCTGAGCCAGCAGATCCAGTTCGACAGCGACTGGGAAACCAAGGTGGTCGATCGCATCCTGCACAACATGAGCCTGTTGATGGAGCAAAGCTTCAAGTCAGTGCAGGAACTCAACCGCTTCCGCAAGGAAATGGCATCGCACCTGCCGCAGACAGCCGCCTACCAGGGCGCCTGATGTGCTGAGCGGGATGCTTGCAGACGCATCCCCTCAATCTCCCAGCACGGTGGTCCAGAGCTGACGCACGGCGTCGATCTGTGTCGCGATCGCGGCGGGCTCGATCTGGGTGGCCGTCTCGTCCAGCCGCGCACGGTGCTGACGCTGGCGCATCTCGCGGTACGCATCCGCCGCGGCGCTGCCCAGGCCAGCCGGTAGCAATCCCACCCGTTCAGCGCGTTGCAACAGCGCGATGTTGCCCAGGTTGCCCCGCAATTCGGGATGCTGCCCCGACTGAGACAACACCAGAAACTGCACAATGAATTCGACGTCGATCATGCCACCCGGGCTGTGCTTGATGTCGAACAGGCCATCGGGGACGGGATGGGCGGCGCGCATCCTGTCGCGCATGGTGCGAATTTCGTCGGCCAGAGCCCGGGCATCGCGTGCGGCGGTGATCACCGATTCGCGGACCGCGTCGAATTTTGGTGCCAGATCGGGCGAGCCGACCACGAAGCGGGCCCGGGTGATGGCCTGATGCTCCCAGGTCCAGGCGGTGTTGCTGCCCCGGTTTTGCTGGTAGCTGGTGTAGGCGTCAAAGCTGGTGACGAGCAGGCCAGAGTTGCCGTTGGGCCGCAGCGCAGTGTCGATCTCGAACAGATCGCCCTCGCTGGTTTTCACGGTCAGCCAATTGATCATCTTGCGGACGAAAGCGGCGTAGGCCTCGGGGGCGCGTTCGTCATCGTCTTCGTAGACGAACACGATGTCGAGGTCGCTGCCATAGCCCAGTTCTTTGCCGCCGAGCTTGCCGTAGCCGATGATGGCGTGGCGCGGTGAGTCGCGGTGTTTCTGGCGCAGGCGTTCCCAGCACCAGCGGCCGGTGACGCGCAACACCGCGTCGGCCAGCGCGCTCAGGTCGTCTGCCACCTGCTCCACGGTGAGTACGCCCTCTACATCGCGCGCCAGGGTGCGAAAGGTTTCGGCGTGGTGAGCTCGTCGCAGCAGGTTGAGCAGTTCCTCGTCGTCGTCTTCGCCCGTATGGGCCAGTGAGCGTTTGCGTGCTTCCAGTTCTCCCTCGAACACGACCGGGTCGAAGCGTTCCTCGTACAACTGCCGTCCGGCGAGTTCGTCGATCACGCCAGGGTGTTTGAGCAGGTAGCGCGCCGGCCATTTGGCGGCACCGAACACCCGCAGCAGGCGCTCGTGCACCGAAGGCCGCTCCTGCAGCAGCGCCAGGTAGCTTTCGCGACGCAGCAGGGGCTCAATCCAGTCGGCCATGCGCAGCGCGCCCTGTTCGCTGACCCGCCCTTCGTCCAGCCAGGCGCCGGTGCGTTGCACCAGACGCGCCAGGCGCTGTCGGGTGTCTTCGCGCAGTGCGAGCACCCGCGGGTGTTCGCACCAGTCACGCACCTTGGCGGCAAAGGCCTCTGGCAGCTGCGGCAGCACGGATTGGAGGTCCTCCACCGCGCTGCGGGCTTTGCCATTGCAGCCCTTGCCTTTGCACTGCCCGGCGGTGGTGCCCAGGAGGGTGTCGAATTCCTGGGCCACGGTCTCGCGGTGGGCGTCCAGCGCATGCAGGAAGGCGCATGCGTCCGGAAAACCCAGCGTGTGGGCGATCCAGGCCAGGTCGTCGTCGCGGGTGGGCAGGATGTGGGTCTGCTGGTCGTCCAGGTACTGAATGCGGTGTTCTACCCGGCGCAGGAAGTCGTAGGCACTGGCCAGCGCGCCGACCTTTTCGGCAGGCATCAACCCGGCACGTTCCAGGCGCGGCAGCGCGGCCAGGGTGGGGCGGGTGCGCAGTTCGGGAAACTGACCGCCACGCACCACCTGCAACAGCTGCACCGTGAACTCGATCTCGCGGATGCCTCCGCGCGAGAGTTTGACGTCGTATGCCCGTTCCGGGTGACCGGCGGCCCGCTTGCTGGCGTGGTCCCGGATTTGCCGGTGCAGGGTGCGCAACGACTCGAACACGTTGTAGTCGAGGTAGCGGCGGAATACAAACGGCAGCACCACCCCTCGCAGCGCCTGTGCGCTGCCGCTGCGAACCGCGCTGAGTGGTGCGACCACCCGGCTCTTGAGCCAGGCAAAGCGCTCCCACTCTCGGCCCTGCACCAGAAAATACTCCTCCAGCGCACCCAGCGAAACGGCGGGGGGGCCGGAATTGCCGTTGGGGCGCAACGCCAGGTCGACCCGGAACACCTGGCCGTGTTCGGTGGTGTCGCCAATCAGGGCATACACCCGCTTCACGACTTTGGCGAAATACTCGTGGTTGCTGATGCGGTTGCGACCCTCTGTGTTGCCGGCGGTTTCGCCGTCATGGTCGTAGACGTAAATCAGGTCAATGTCGCTGGAGACGTTGAGCTCGCGGGCGCCAAACTTGCCCATGCCGATGATCCACACCTCGGCACGGCGCCAGACCGGACCTTGCGCTGCAGGCACTGCCGGGTCGGCGTACTGGGGTGCGCCGTACAGGTCGTCGAGTTCGCGCAGCGCATCGGTCAGTGCGGCGTCCAGCGCCAGTTCGGCCAGCTCGGTCACGGCACGGGTCACTACGGCCAGCGGAGCGTCACATTCGCAGTCCAGCACCGCCAGACGTTCGAGCACCAGATGGCGCAAGACCCGCAATGCGCCGCTCAGGTCCAGGCCCTGTTCACGCAGTTGCTGCAACACGGCCGCCATCATGGTGGCGGTCGGGGCGCCGGGGGGGAGGTGGTGACTTTCGCGCTCGTAGCGGCGCCGGATGCGCTGCACAAAGCGGGAATGCACGGCCGCGCCGTCGTATTTCGATACAAATTCCGTGCCGTGCGCCGGCGCCACGGGGTCAGAGGCCATCATAATTTCGCGTGCTCAAGAATCCGGACATCGCCCACCCTTCGCGTCTCCTCCGAACGGCGGCGTGGTCGGCGCGCCTGGCCTTATGGCTGGTGCTCACGGTCTGGAGCCTGTTCGCCCTCAGCTGGGGGGTGCTGCATATCGTCATTGTGCCGCGAGTTGACGATTGGCGCTCCAGTCTGGAGTCGGTGGCCACTCGCGCGTTGGGGGTGACCGTGACCGTGGGGCAGGTCACTGCGGAGTCCGAGGGTGGCGTGCCATCGTTTCAGTTGCGTGATGTTCGCTTGTGGGACCGCGCTGGCCGCGAGGCGCTGCACCTGCCTCAGGTGCGCGCCGCCCTGTCGGTGCGCTCTCTCTGGCGCCTAGGCGTTGAGCAGTTGGTGATCGAGGCGCCGGTGCTGGCGGTCAGGCGTACTGCGCAAGGCCGCATCGAAGTGGGTGGTATGGAGCTGGGTCAGGGCGCCGATGATGACGGGCGCTTGGCCGACTGGTGGTTTGATCAGGCCGAGCTGGCGGTGCTGAACGGCGAGTTGCACTGGACCGACGAAACCCGGCCTGAAGCGCCCACGCTGGTCTTGCGCGAAATCGACTGGGTGGCCCGCAATGCGGGTCGCCAGCACCAGTGGCGGCTGGACGCCACGCCACCGAGCGAATGGGGCGATCGCCTGAGTGTGCGCGGGCGCTTCACCGGTCCTTTGTGGCCCAGCCGACCCGGCGACTGGCGGGGGTGGGCGGGCACGCTTTACGCTGACCTGCCCCGGGTCGATTTGCAGCACTTGCAGCGTTACGGGTCGTTGCCTGCTTCGTGGGGCGTTGAAGTGGATCAGGGTCGCGGTGCATTGCGGACCTGGGTCGAATGGCAGCGCGGCCAGGTGGCGCAAGCGCAGTTGGACATGGCCTTGCCGGAGGTGGCCTTGCGCTGGGGGCAGCCCGAGCGTGAGCGGTTTGCCTTGAACGACCTGTCGGTTCGGTTGCAGGTGCAGCGCGACGGGCCGCGCACTCAGGTCAGCACGCAGGATTTGAGGTTTGTCACCCCCGATGGCCTGCAGTGGCCGGCAGGAGATTTCACATACCTCTATGGCGAGGCCCCCGATGGTCGGCTGGAACACTGGGCGTTGCAGGCGGACCAGGTGGACCTGGCACCGTTGCAAAAGTTGGCCCAACGCCTGCCTGTGCCTGCCGAGTGGCGCGCTGCCCTGGCCGAAACCCAGCCCCAGGGCCGGGCCGAGGCGTTGTCTTTGAAGTGGGATGCGGCACAGGGCGCGCAGGGCGAGCGGTGGTCTGCCGCCGGACGCCTGCAGGGTTTGGTGCTGGCCCCGGGCGCAGTGCCCGCACCGGTGGCGGGGCAGACCATTCCGCCCATGGGTCGCCCAGGGCTGTCGGGGGTGGATCTTGTATTCGACCTCGACCAAGCTGGTGGCCGCGCCGAGGTGGACATGGCCGATGGCAACCTGGTGTTCCCAGGCGTGTTTGAAGAGCCCACATTGCCTCTGAACCGCTTGCGCGCCGATGTGCGGTGGACGGTGCGGGGTGAGCAACTGGCGGTGGATGTGGGTTCGCTCAGTTTTGCCAACGCCGACGCTGAGGGGCAGGGGCAGCTGCGCTGGCAGACCGCAGACCCAGCGATCAGCAGCGCTGCGTCGCGTTTTCCGGGTGTGCTTGATCTGGACCTGACCATGGTGCGCGCTGACGGTGCCCGAGTGCACCGCTACCTGCCGCTGTCCATTCCCAGCGACGTGCGGCGCTACCTGCGCGAAGCGGTGCGTCAGGGCGATGCGCGCAATGCCCGTTTCCGGGTGCGCGGCGACCTGTGGGATTTCCCGTTTGCCGATCCCTCGCGTGGGCAGTTCGAGGTGCGTGCCCAGTTGCAGAATGTTGCGTTCAGCTATGTGCCCCCGCACCTGATGGCACCGGGCGCGCCGGCCTGGCCTGCGCTGGAGCCGGTGCAAGCCGAGTTGCACATTGACCGGGTCGGTTTGCTGCTGCGCGGCGCGGCCGGTGGCGTCGCTGGTGCGCGACAGCTGCAGGCGGCCCAGGTCGAGGCGCGCATCGCCGATTTCACCGCAGACGCCCCACTGTTGCAGGTGCGTGGCAAGGTGCTGGGGCCAGGTGACGAAGCGTTGGCATTCGTGAACGGCTCTCCGCTGGGTGGGCTGCTGGGTGATGTCTTGCGCGAGGCCCGTCTGCAGGGCCGGGTTGAAGTGGGCTTGCGTTTGGACCTGCCCCTCCAAGATGTGCAGTCGGTGAAGGTGGCAGGCCAGTTGCGGCTGCAGGGCAACGACCTGCGCGTGTCGCCAGCCTCGCCCTGGTTGCAAAGCACCACCGGTGTCCTCGACTTTGACGAGCAGGGCTTCCGCGTGCCGCAGGCGACGGCCCGGCTGTTGGGGGGCGAGTTGCGTTTTCAGGGAGGGATGGTGCGCCAGGGCGGCCGGACCGAGGTGCAGTTCCAGGGTCAGGGCACCGCCACCGCCGATGGTTTGCGGCGCGCCGCCGACATGGGCGAGGCGTGGGCCAACTTGGCGGTGCTGGGCCAGAGTGCCGAGGGCAGCGCCAGTTACCAGGTGCGCTTTGGTGTCGTGCCTGAAGGTGTGCAACTGCTGGTGGAGTCGGGCCTGCAAGGTTTGGCACTGGCTTTGCCGGCTCCTTTGACCAAGGCAGCGGCCCCGGCCGTGCCATTGCGGGTCGAGCTGAACCCTGTGTCATCCGGCGCGGGCGCGTCGCGCGACCGCATCCTGGACCGCTTGACGGTCGAGCTGGGCCGTGCTGACGCGCCTTTGCTGAGTGCCCTGTATGAGCGGGAACACGGCCCGCAGGGAACCCGAGTGTTGCGCGGCGCGTTGTCGGTGCGCAGCGAACGCCCTGCCTTGCCCGATGCGGGCGTGGCGGCGCAGCTGGCTCTGGGCCAGATCGATTTGCAGGCCTGGGAACGATGGGCCGACGCCTGGCCGACGGACGGCGGGCAGAGCGCGCCACAGCGCTGGGCCGACAGCATGGCCTATTGGCCCACCCAGGTTGGCGTGTCGGCCGACCGCCTCAGCCATGGCGGTCGCGAATTCCATGACCTGGTGGCAGGCGGATCGCGTGAGGGTGACAACTGGCGGCTGACACTGGTAGCGCGCGAACTCAACGGCTATGTCGAGTACAGACCCAGCCGGGGCGAGGTGCCGGGCCGCGTGTATGCCCGGCTGACGCGGCTGGCCCTGCCGCCGGCCACCGCATCGCAGGTGGAACAGTTGCTGCAGACCCAGCCGCGGCTGGTCCCAGCCCTGGACGTGGTGGTGGATGAGTTGGAGTTGAACGACCGGCGCCTGGGCCGACTGGAGGTGCTGGCTGTCAATCGCCAGGCGCCTCTGGCTCAGCGTGATGCAGTGCGCGAATGGCGCTTGAACACCTTGAACCTGACCGTGCCAGAAGCTCGCTTGCAGGCCAGTGGCAATTGGGCGGCCATCGGTGGTGCAGCCCGCGATCCGGCACCGCGCCGGACCGCGCTCAATGTCCAACTCCAGATGACCGATGCCGGCGCGCTGCTGGAACGTTTTGGCATGCCGGGCGTGGTGCGTGGGGGCCGTGGCACGCTCAGCGGGACGCTGGGCTGGCTGGGTTCGCCATTGGCGCTGGACATTCCCTCTCTGGGTGGCGAGCTGCAGCTGGACGTGCAGCGCGGCCAGTTTCTCAAGGCCGACCCCGGGCTCGCCAAATTGCTGGGTGTGCTCAGTCTGCAGTCGTTGCCCCGGCGGCTGGTGCTGGACTTCCGCGACGTGTTCAGCGAGGGATTTGCCTTCGATTTCGTGCGTGGCGATGCCCGCATAGCCCAGGGCGTGGCCAGCACCAACAACTTGCAAATGAAAGGTGTGAGCGCGGCGGTGCTGCTGGAAGGCCGGGCCGATATCGCGCGCGAAACGCAGGACATCACCGCAGTGGTCATCCCCGAGCTGAACGCGGGTACGGCATCGCTGATCGCCACCGCCATCAGCCCGCTGACCGGATTGGGCACTTTCCTGGCGCAGTTTCTGCTGCGTCAGCCGTTGCAGGAAGCCGCCACCCAGCAATTTCACATCACCGGATCTTGGACCGACCCGCAGGTCGAGCGGGTGAATCGTCGTAACATGACGACACAAGAGGGCGCAGCCGCCCGCCCAGGAGGATCACCATGAAAGTTGCTGCCATCCAGATGGTTTCGGGCATCAGCCTCGACCACAACTTGGCCCAGGCCCACCAGTTGCTGGATCAGGCTCGCAGCGCCGGCGCCCATTTGGCCGTGCTGCCCGAGTATTTCTGCTTCATGGGCCGCCGCGACGCGGACAAGCTGGTGTTGGCCGAAACGCCGGGCCTGGGTACCGTCCAGGACTTCTTGGCCGATACCGCCCGCGAGCTGGGTCTGTGGATTGTGGGCGGTACGCTGCCCATGGCCACCGACGATCCCACCCACGCGGCGAACGCGTCCATGGTCTATGACCCCAAGGGTCAGCCGGCCGCGCGCTACGACAAGATCCACCTGTTCCGTTACGACAACGGCCGCGAGCATTACGACGAAGCCGCCGTGCTGACCGCCGGCACGGCGCCCACCGTCTTTGACCTGCCCGACCCGGACGGCCATGTCTGGCGGGTTGGCATGAGCGTGTGCTATGACTTGCGCTTCCCCGAGTTGTACCGCCAGCTGGGCGCAGACATTCTGCTGGTGCCGGCCGCGTTCACCCACACCACCGGTCAGGCGCATTGGGAAGTGTTGCTGCGCGCGCGCGCCATTGAAAACCAGGCTTACGTGATTGCCAGCGCCCAGGGCGGCACCCACGAAAATGGTCGCCAGACCTGGGGTCAGACCATGGTGATCGACCCGTGGGGCGTGGTGCTGGGGCAGCATGCGGTGGGCCCCGGCGTGGTCGTGTGCGACATTGACCGCACCCACCTGCAGCAGGTGCGCCGCCAGTTGCCCGCTTTGCAGCACCGCCGCCTGTGAAGCGCCTGCGCTGGTGGCCCCGACCGACCGCCCGGCGCTGGTGGTTGTGGGGCATCCTGTGCCTGCTGGTGGGCTTGTTGCTGGGGGCGCTGGTGTTTCTGGCGCGCGAATACGAGGAGGGCCTGGCGCTGGAGCGTCAGCAACGCCGGGCCAGCGAAGTCGCTGCCGATGTCCGCAGTGGCCTGCTGCGCAACCTCCAGAACCTGGTGGCCCTGCACGACAGCCTTCAGAGCACCGACGTCTGGTCCGAAAGCGCGAGCCAGATGCTGGCCACCCACCGTGAAATGGTGCATCTGACGTGGCTGAGCCCCGATCGCCAAATCAAGGCCGAGCGCACCAGCCCGTTCCAACCCAATTTGTTTGCTTTGCGTCCGCGCCAGGACGCACGTTTTGATGTGACCCAGGCCTGCGCTGCTGCTCAGCGTTACAACGGCGCCGCCTATGCGACCAGCTACTTTTGGCCCTTGTTGCAAGGCACTGGCGTGGAGCTGATGGAAATGTGTTTGCCGGTCACGCGCGATGGTGCGCCGGCCGGCTTTCTGGTGGCCACTTATTCGTTGAGCGGGCTGCTGTCCGAGCTGGTGTCGCCCGAGTTGCGTCGAGGGCAGCGCCTGGCCTGGACCGAGGCCGACGGCACCCGGCTCTCGATCATCGGTGACCTGCCGCCGGGCAGCGAGGTGATCCAGGCCCAGCACCTGTTCGACCTGCCCGGGGTGACGTACGTCATCCGCACCGAGGCGCGTCGCGAGGTGCGGGGCTGGTTCCCGCACATCCTCACCGTCGCGGTGGCAGCGCTGGCGCTGGCTTTATCGGGGGTGCTGGCCCTGTTCGCGCGCGACCTCCGGCGCCGCCAGCGGGCCGAGAGCAGCCTGGCCGAGGCGTTGGCCTTTCGCAAGGCGATGGAGGATTCGCTGGTCACGGGTTTGCGCGCGCGCGACATGGACGGGCGCATCACCTACGTCAACCCGGCGTTTTGCCAGATGGTGGGCCTGACCCAGGACCAGTTGCTGGGCACCGGCGTGCCCGCGCCCTACTGGCCGCCCGAGCAGGTGGACGAGTACCGCCAGCGGATGGCGGTACGCCTGGCGGGCAAGGTGCTGCCACGCGAGGGCTACGAGTCCGAATTTTCCCGTTCTGACGGCACGCGGTTCCCGGTGCTGATCATCGAAGCGCCGCTGATCGATGCGCGTGGCGTGCAGACCGGCTGGATGAGCGCCGTGCTCGACCTCAGCGAACAGCGGCGCAGCGAGGAGCTGTCGCGCACCTCGCAAGAGCGCCTGCAGGCCACGGCCCGTCTGGCCATGGCGGGCGAGATGGCATCCCTGATCAGCCATGAGCTGAACCAGCCGCTGGCCGCCATCGCCAGCTACGCCAGTGGGTCGTTGAACCTGATCGCAAGCGATGTCGAGCCCGGCCCGGCCAGCGGGTGGCGCCAGGACGTGCTGCTCGCGTTGCAGCGCATAGCCGAGCAGGCCGAACGTGCCGGCAAGGTCATCCAGAGCGTGGCCGACCTGGTGCGCCGCCGCGATCGGGCGCGCGAGGCGGTGCCCGTGGTGGCGCTGTTCGACGCCATCACACCATTGCTGCAGCTGCAGGGGCGCAAGCTGGGCATCGAACTGGAACTGACGGTGGCACCCGAATGCCCCAGCGTGTGGTGCGACCGCACGATGGTGGAGCAGGCGCTGCTCAACCTGGCGCGCAACGGGATGCAGGCCATGCCTGTGGGCGAGCCAGGCACCGCCAGTGGCTTGCGGCGCCTGTGCATGACTGCGCGCAAGGTGCCTGCCACCGGCCGGCTGCCCGGTCCGCGCTGGGTGGAATTCCAGGTGGCCGACCACGGCCCAGGCTTGACACCTGAGCAGGTGCAGCGCATGTTCACGCCGTTTTTCACGACCAAACCCGAGGGCATGGGCCTGGGTCTGAACCTGTGCCGCACGGTGGTGGAACAGCACGGCGGCGCACTGCGTTTTGAAGCCAACCGGCCGCAGGGCACGGTGTTCGTGTTCACCCTGCCGGCCGCACCCGCCCTATGATGGCACCCATGAACCTTCAGACATTGGCCGACGCTTGCGTCCATGTGGTGGACGATGACCAAGGCGTGCGCGACGCCTTGGGCTGGTTGCTGCGGACCCGGCGCCTGCTCAGCCAGGCGCACGACAGCGCCGACGCGTTCTGGGCCGAGGTGCAAAGCTGGCGCGAGGAGCCGCGCACGCCGACCTGCGTATTGCTGGATGTGCGGATGCCGGGCACCAGTGGGCTGGCGCTGTTTGAGCGGCTGCTGGCCTTGCCTTGGTTCGAGGCCATGCCAGTGATATTTCTCTCAGGCCACGCCGATGTGCCCACCGCGGTGGATGCTGTCAAGCGCGGCGCATTCGATTTTTGCGAAAAACCATTTTCCGACAATGCCCTGGTGGACCGGGTGGAGCAGGCTCTCCTGCAATCCCAGCGCGCACAAGCCGCGCGGCGAGAGCGGCGGGAATTGCAGGCCAAGGTCGAAGGCCTGACCGAACGTGAGCATGCGGTGATGCGCCTCGTCGCTTCTGGTCTGCCCAACAAACTGGTGGCCGAAACGCTGCAAATCAGCGTTCGCACGGTGGAGGTTCACCGGGCACACGTGTTTGAGAAAATGAATGTGAAGTCTGCGGTGGAACTGGTCAACCTGTTGCGCGATCTTTGAACCCGGGGGTCGTCCCGTTGCGCGTCAGTCGCCTTTGGAATCTTCAGCCTTGGGCGCAGCGGCTTTTTCGCGTTCCACCGACTCGGGCAGTTCGCCCTTTTTGCGGCCCGAGAACATGGTCCACCACACAATGAAAATCAGCAACAGCAGCGCGCCCAGCGCTTCCAGCAACAACAAGGTCATGACGGCGGTTCTTTCGAGGCCAGAGCGCACTGGCCGCAGCGTTTTACTGGCCCTGATTGTAGGAATGCTGGCTGCCTGCAGCACCGTGCCCACGTCGCAAACCCCTGCCCCCGAGGTGGGGTTGCCATCGGCGCCGCCAACGCAGGCAGCGCCGGCAACGCCCGCCCAGCCGCCCATCCCCGACGGGATCGCCGCACCTCCAAGCCTGGCGCAACCGGTGGTGACGCCTGACAACGCCACCTGGCGCTGGGCCGACAGCCAGCCGCTGCCTGCTGCGTTGACGCGTGGAAAGAGCGTGTGGCAGCCGGTGCGCTATGGCGACGTGCCGGGCTGGGGGCTGGACACCCTGCACCAAGCCTGGAACGCGTGGTTGCGCAGCTGCGAGCGGCCGGCGCCCGCCTGGAGTGGCCTGTGCGCCGAAGTGCGCCAGCTCAGCATCGCCACCCTGGCCGAACAGCACGAATGGGTGATGCGTCGGCTCCAGCCGTACCGGGTGCAAACGCCGCAAGGTGAACTCACCGGGTTGCTCACGGGCTATTACGAACCGATGCTGCCCGCCAGCCGCCAGCCCACGGCCCAGCACCAGACGCCCCTGTACCGCTTGCCCGCGGCGGTACGATCTGGCCAGACTTGGTTCAGCCGCCAGCAAATGGCCACCGACGTCACCGCTCAGGCGCAGTTGCGCGGGCAGGAAATCGCCTGGCTGGCCGACCCGCTGGACGCCCTGCTGCTTCAGATCCAGGGCTCCGGGCGGCTGCTGGTGACCGAGCCCGATGGCCAGCAGCGCCTGGTGCGACTGGCCTATGCCGGTCACAACGGCCACCCTTACCAGAGCGTGATGCGGTGGTTGCTCGATCGCCGCCTCATCCGCGAGGGCACCTGGGCGGCGTTGCGGGCCTGGGCCGCGGCCAACCCGCAGCAGGTGCAGGAGATGCTGTGGAGCAACCCGCGCATGGTGTTCTTCCGCGAAGAACCCCTGACCCCGCTGGACGCTCAATTCGGACCGCGCGGCGCCCAAGGCGTGGCCTTGACGCCGGGCCGATCCATTGCGGTGGATCGCGACAGCATCCCCTACGGCACCCCGGTGTGGTTGCAGACCAGCGGCCCGGTGGCACAGCTGCGCCGGCTGGTGCTGGCGCAGGACACGGGCAGCGCCATCGTCGGCGCGGTGCGTGCCGATTACTTCACCGGCTGGGGCGACGAGGCCTACACCCTGGCTGCCGGCCTCAAGCAGCCTCTGCAAATGTGGGCGTTCTGGCCGCGCGGCGCCCAACCCTGAGTCTTTTTAGGAGTTTTCACATGCGCATCGGTGTGCTGACCGGCGGCGGCGACTGTCCCGGGCTCAATGCGGTCATCCGTGCGGTGACCAAATCGCTGTTGCGGCAGTGCGAGGCCGAAGTCATCGGCATCGAAGACGGATTTGCCGGCCTCATGGCCAGTCCGCCGCGCACCCGTTCGCTGGACTGGCGCAGCGTCAGCGGCATTCTGGTGCTGGGCGGCACCATCCTGGGCACCAGCAACCGCGCCAACCCCCTGGCCAGCGAGGCCGTGACCCAGACCGTGCTGGACAACGTCCGCGTCCTGGGCCTGGACGCGCTGGTGGCGATCGGCGGTGATGGAACGATGGCGCTGGCTCACGGTTTGGCCCAGCGCGGGTTGCGGGTGGTGGGCGTGCCCAAGACCATCGACAACGACATCGTCGGCTGCGAGCGCAGCTTCGGTTTCGACACCGCTGTGGCCACCGTGACCGAGGCGCTGGAGCGCATCCAGACCACTGGGCAAAGCCACGGGCGGGTGATGATTGTCGAGACCATGGGGCGCCACGCGGGCTGGATCGCGCTGGAAGCCGGCTTGGCCGGCGCGGCCGACGTGATTTTGCTGCCCGAGGTGGATTACGACTTGGATACCGTGGCGGCCGTCTGCCGCGAGCGCGAGCAGCACCAGCGATTCACCGTGATCTGCGTGGGCGAAGGCGCCAAGCCCCAGGGTGGCGCGCTGACGGTGGCGCAGCGTGTGGCCGACAGCCCCGACCCGGTGCGTCTGGGCGGCGTGGGCCAGGTGCTGTGCGCGCAGTTGCAACAGCGCCTGCACAGCGAGGTCCGGGCCACCGTGTTGGGCCATGTGCAGCGTGGTGGCGCGCCCACCGCGTTCGACCGGGTGCTGGCAACCCAGTTTGGCAACCAGGCCGCGCAGCTGGTCATGGCGGGGCAGTTCAACCGCATGGTCACGTTGCAGCAAGGGCAACTGGGCAGCGTGGCGCTGGCCGACGTGGCGCACCAGCAGCGCACCGTGCCGCTGGATCATCCCTTGCTGCAGGCCGCTCGCCAGATTGGGGTCTGCCTGGGAGATTCGGCGCCAAAGTGACGCCAAGTTTGCGATCACTCCGATGTCCCGCCCGTGACAAACTCGGGTAAATACCGTCATCCAGCCTGGAATGGTTGTTGCATAGTTGTAATCCTCATATTTCTTTAGGTGTCAACGATGAAACTCCGACTCCTTGCAGTGGCCGCCGCGCTCGCACTCGGTGGTGTGGCCGCCCAGGCCAAGCCCTTCAAATGGACCAGCGCCAGCGACATCGCCACCTGGGACATCCACTCCCAGAACAACGCGCTGCAAAACGGTGTGCACGCGGCGGTGTACGAGTCGCTGGTGTACTACAACAGCAAAAACTTCAAGGTGGAGCCCGTGCTGGCCACCGCCTGGAAGCAGATCAGCCCTACCCAGTTGCGATTCACGTTGCGCCAGGGCGTCAAGTTCCACGACGGCTCGGCCTTCACCGCCGACGATGCGGTGTTCTCCATCGAACGCGCGATGGCCAAGACATCCAACTTTCAGGTCTACACCAACGGCATCGACCGCGTGGTGAAGGTGGACGCCAGCACCATCGACGTGTTCACCAAAGACCCCAACCCGGTGCTGCTCAACCAGATGACCGAGCTGCGCATGATGAGCAAGGCCTGGGCCGAGAAGAACAACTCGGTGGCGCCCAAGGACATCAAGACCCAGGACGAGAACTTCGCGCACCGCAACGCCATGGGTACCGGGCCTTACAAGCTCAAGTCCTGGCAGCCCGATCAGCGACTGGTGCTCGAGAAAAACACCGCCTGGTGGGGCAAGGCCGACACCAACGTGACCGAAATCGTCTACACCCCGGTGAAAGCGGTGGCCACCCGCATGGCGGCCCTGCTGTCGGGTGAGGTGGACTTCGTGCTGGACCCCAGCCCGCAAGACCTGGCGCGCGTGCGCAGCAACCCCAACCTGAAGGTGATGGACGGGATCGAGAACCGCACCATTTTCCTGGGCATGGACCAGTTCCGCACCGAGCTGCCGGGCAGCAACGTCAAGGGCAAAAACCCGCTGAAAGACGTGAAGGTGCGCAAGGCGCTGTACCAGGCCATCGACATGGACACCATCGCCCGTGTGACCTTGCGCGGCCTGGGCCAGCCCACAGGCGCCCTGGTGGCGCCGCAGGTCAACGGCTGGACGCAGGCGGTGCACAAGCGTCACCCCTACGATGTGGCGGCGGCCCAGAAACTGCTGGCCGAAGCGGGCTACAAAGACGGCTTCGAAGTGGACTTCGCCTGCCCGAACAACCGTTACATCAACGACGAACAGATTTGTCAGGCCATCACCGCGATGTGGGCCCGAATTGGTGTCAAGGCCAAGCTGCGCACCCTGCCGTTGACCACGTACTTCCCGATGATCCAGCGTTACGAGGCCAGCATCTACATGCTGGGCTGGGGCGTGCCCACCTTCGACGCGTTCTACAGCATCCAGTCGCTGGTGCGCAGTGTGGGCGCGCAGGGGGACGGCAACTACAACGTTGGCCGCTACAGCATCCCGCAGATGGACGCGCTGGTGGAGCGCACCCGCAAGGAAACCAACCTGAAGCTGCGCACCGAGCTGCTGACCAAGGCGCTGCAACTGCAGAACGACGACGTGGCGCACATTCCGCTGCACAACCAGGTCATCCCCTGGGCGATGAAGAAGAACATCGAGGTGGTGCACCGTGCCGACAACCGCATCGACTGGCGCCTGGTCAAGGTCAACTGACCTGCGCTGAGCTTCCGCCGACTTTTCACCAAGGGCGGGCCTCACGAGGGCCCGACCCCGGAGAACAACCATGCTGGCATTCGTTTTGCGCCGCCTTTACCAGGCGGCCTTGGTCATGGTGACCGTGGCGTTCATCGCCTTCATGCTGTTTCAGTACGTGGGTGACCCGATCACCTTCATGCTTGGGCAGGACGCGACGCCCGAGCAGGTGGCCGAACTGCGCGCGGCCCTGGGGCTGGATCAGCCGTTTGTGGTGCAGTTCTGGCACTTTCTGGCCAACGCGGTGCAGGGCGACTTTGGCATCAGCTTGCGCCAGGGCACCCCGGTGTCGCAGTTGATTGCTGAACGTTTCCCGGCCACGCTGGAGCTGGCCCTGGTGGCCGCCAGCCTGGCGTTGCTGGTGGGTATTCCCATGGGGGTGTACGCGGCCTTGCGGCGTGGCAGCTTCCTGAGTCAGGTGTTCATGACACTGTCGCTGCTGGGCGTGTCGCTGCCCACTTTCCTCATCGGCATCCTGCTGATTCTGGTATTTGCCGTCCAGCTGGGCTGGTTTCCCAGTTTCGGTCGGGGTGAGGTGGTGAGCCTGGGCGGTTGGACCACTGGCCTGCTGACTGCCAAGGGCTGGCACCACCTGACGCTGCCGGCCGTGACGTTGGCCATCTTTCAGCTCACGCTGATCATGCGGCTGGTGCGTGCCGAAATGCTGGAGGTGCTGCGCACCGACTACATCAAGTTCGCTCGCGCCCGGGGTTTGACCGACCGCGCGGTGCATTTCGGGCATGCCCTCAAAAACACCCTGGTCCCCGTGATGACGATCACCGGCCTGCAACTCGGTGGTCTGATCGCGTTCGCCATCATCACCGAGACGGTGTTCCAGTGGCCGGGCATGGGTCTGCTGTTCATCCAGGCGGTGACGTTCGCCGACATCCCGGTCATGGCGGCCTACCTGTGCCTGATTGCGCTGATTTTCGTGGTCATCAACCTCATCGTGGACCTGTTGTACTTCGCCGTCGATCCGCGCCTGCGTGTGGACAAAGCGGGCGGGCATTGAGGGGCGCACCAACATGAAACAAACACTCTTTGGCTGGCTCGACAGCGATGTCGGCTACAGCTTCCGCAAATCTCCCACCGCCATCGTGGCGGCGGTGATCGCGTTCATCTGCGTGTTTTGCGCAATGTTTGCCCCTTGGGTGGCACCGCACAACCCGTTCGATCTGGCCACGCTCGAACTGGGCAACGCGCGCTTGCCGCCTGCCTGGCAACCGGATGGTCGTGCGGCATTTTTGCTCGGCACCGACGACCAGGGGCGCGACATCCTGTCGGCGCTGATGTATGGCGCCCGCATCTCGCTGGCCGTGGGACTGGCGTCGGTGGTGCTGTCGGTGCTGGTGGGTGTGACCTTCGGCCTGCTGGCCGGTTTTCTGGGCGGCTGGGTCGACGCGCTGCTGATGCGCCTGTGCGACGTGATGCTGTCCTTCCCTGCCATTCTGGTGGCGCTGCTGATCGCCGGTGTGGGTCGGGCCTTGTTCCCCAACGCGCACGAAACGCTGGCGTTCGGCGTGCTCATCCTGTCGATCACGCTCACGGGTTGGGTGCAGTACGCGCGCACCGTGCGCGGCTCCACGCTGGTGGAGCGGCAAAAGGAGTATGTGCAGGCCGCCCGCGTGATCGGGGTGGCGCCG
>JACCDS012229511.1_pt1 | contig 23960 bp, 23 predicted proteins | sample 7446441 | NCBI WGS metagenome assembly JACCDS01 (sample SAMN15323445, study PRJNA562643) | freshwater metagenome | isolation source: river surface water | place: USA:Blue River Watershed | collected 2017-08-17 | reverse complement strand
GTGCGATTGAGTAGTGCACGAATCACGTGCGTTTGTCGGGGTGCTGGTGCCTTTGGGCTAATTCGTTAGCTTTTGAATTAGCGGCACATACACATGCACATACACATACACATCGAGCGAGACATCATGGCGCTAGTCAGCGCTCCGTCATAGTGTGCTCGAGTAGTCATTAATGAATAGTTTGCGAAAGGTTGCAAACTATGTCAAATCATTACACTTTGTTTCAGTCTGCGACTCCGTAGAGGCGGTCTCCGGCATCTCCAAGACCTGGGACGATGTAGCCGACCTCGTTGAGTTTTTCGTCCATTGCGCCTAGCACAACGTGAACGCTCTTGCCTGGCCACTTCTTGGCCAGGTGGTTCTTTACATTCTCGACACCCTCAGGAGCGCCCAGTAGACAGACGCAAGTCGCATCTTTGGCTCCGCGCTCAAATACGTAATCGATTGAATCGTTGAGGGTGCCACCGGTTGCAAGCATTGGATCGATGATGAACACCTGTCGATCTGCTAGATCATCAGGTAGGCGGTTGGCGTAGGTGTATGGCTGCAGAGTCTCTTCATCTCGCTTGATGCCGAGAAAACCAACCTCGGCGCTGGGCAGTAACTTAGTCATTCCCTCTAGCATTCCTAGGCCTGCTCGAAGAACCGGAATAACAATCGGTCTTGGCTCAGAAAGCTTCGCTCCCTTTGTTACAACAAGCGGAGTCTCAACTGAGACCTCGGTCAGCTTGATTTCCCTGGTGGCCTCATAGGCCAGCAGAGTCACTAGCTCCTCTACCAGCAATCTGAAGATTGGTGAAGGAGTTTTTTTATCCCTAAGGATGCTGATCTTGTGAGTGATTAGAGGGTGATTCGCTACGGTCAATCGCATAAGCTCAAGCCTATGGACTTTGAGCATTTCATGCACCTTGCGCTTCAGGAAGCAAGGCTCGCGGGAGATGAGGTTCCCGTTGGAGCGGTGCTTGTTTCCAAAGAGGGGCAAGTTCTGACCACCGCTCATAACCAAAGAGAGTTCAAGAGTGACCCAACTTCTCATGCTGAGATTGAAGTTATTCGCTCAGCAACTTCGGGTTTGAATGACTGGCGTTTAGAAGAAACCACACTGTTTGTAACGCTGGAGCCTTGCGTGATGTGTGCCGGGGCAATAGTTGCTGCGCGCATCCCGAGAGTGGTATTTGGGGCCTGGGACGACCGGGTTGGCGCTGCGGGATCTGTGTATGACGTGCTTCGGGACTCTAGATTGGGTAAGCCGATTGAGGTTGTCTCTGGCGTTCTTGAGAAGGAGTGTTCAGAAGTTCTGAAAGAGTTTTTTGTGTCCAAGCGAGCCTAGGCTAAGCTTTCCCGCGGTGACGTGTCCGAGCGGCCGAAGGTGCAACTCTCGAAAAGTTGTGTGGGTGAAAGTCCACCGTGGGTTCAAATCCCACCGTCACCGCCATTTGCTTGTTACGAGCAATGCTTCCAAGCGAGACCCCTCTTCTAGCGATCAGGTACGCGTTATTCCAATAGGAGCCTCTAATTTCTGAAAAATTTCTTTCTAACTTGTAAGCGCTTGCGATCTCGTTGCATGCGAGGGTGAGATTCCATCATCCGGGAGTAAAGCGGACGTTATTAAATTCGAACGGTCGGTTCAAAGAATGTGCAGTTTCACTTTGTACGCACCCTACATGCCCGGTGTCGTTTTGGTATCTAAAGCAATCAGTGGTGAATCCTCACGAATCGGATGTGGTCCGACGCTCCAGCTGCAGTGGCAGGCTCACGAGTCGATCTAGCATCGAGTGGGAGGCTAGTGGATTTCGATTGCGTTTAGTGGCGAAGTCGACCGTCCTTGGATTCAGTTGTTGACAGGAGTTGGCTCCCGATTGTTTGGCCGCATAGTACATCAGGGTTCGATTCACGCGCCTCGTTTGCTCCGGCATCTTTAGGGCTCGAATTACCAACCATTGTTGAATCCAGAGCCTATTCACTGAGTGTACCGAGTATGTATTTCCCCAAAAGAGACTGGACATTAAGCACCTTCACCAAGAGTTAGCGCGAATCTGGAAGAGTTTTTTCACTGAGACTCCATGGCGAAACCTTTGGCGGAGCACCCATTCCGCTCTATTAGAGAACGTCCGATCGCCAGATTAGATCATGTTCCTCAGCCTCATTGCAAATGCATCTTGCTCAAAAATACGTCTGGTATTTCAGCGTAATCGCCTCGTCTATATGGAAATCTAGTCTTACTTTGGAAGCAAAATGCAGCTTGGGTCATTCTTCACGTAGGGAGGAATGAGTTGTAAACGAGGCTCGCCTGCCGCCTTGTGGAGTTGAATCAGTGCAGAGCTGCAAACAAGAAACTAAAGTGGCCCACCGTGGTCGGATTACAATCAGCGCTCCGATCTCAATTCCCAGCCCCCAAGCCCAATCGCTACAGCGGACAACTTCGTTTGATAAGGGAACGCTTTGAAACGGCCTCCGTTGTCGTAAATTATCACAGACGTAAATCCCGATTGAAAGTGAGAAAGATGATCGGAAATCCGGAGACCTACGAATGGCTTGGGAAGCATCACTTGTGACAAGTTCGGCTAGCATGACGTGCTCTGGACGGGAGCTGGAGGGCTCTCACGCCTAACGCTAAAGTTAAGGCTCAGTAGTCAGGAGGGATAGTAATGACGAATCTGCTGCTTGTGGGCGGGGCTGGCTTCATCGGCGCTAATCTAGTGCAAGAGCTTCAAGCCAGGGGACATCGGACTCTAACTATCCTGGACAACCTCACAATGGGGAACGTCCTAAACCAGATATCACACGATTTTGCGCCTAATTTAATCGTTGGCGACGCTGACTCGATATCAACTATTCGTGAGGCGATTCGGGCGACCGAACCTAAGCTGATTTTTCACCTTGCTGCGAACTCTGACATTTCTAAATCCGCACAGGATTCAGAGATCGACCTGCGAGACACATTTGCGACAACGGCTGCACTTGCAACTGCGATAGCACAAAATCCCCTCCCTGACGCCACGCTCGTTTTTTCATCAACATCGGCGGTTTTCGGCTCACAGGTGGCCCAAATTGGGCGTGAGACCAAGAAGAATCCAGCCTCATCGTATGGATGGATGAAACTGGCTTCAGAAAGATTGCTCAAAGTCCTCGCAGAGAGTGGTGCTGTCGGCAAGGTTATTGTCGTTAGGTTCCCCAACGTTACGGGCCGAGGTCAGACCCATGGTGTGGTCAAGGATCTCGTAGCTAAATATTTTGGCGACAACACCTGGCGAATTTTGGGGGACGGGTCGCAAGATAAGCCCTACATTCATGTGGCTGACCTGGTCAAAGTTTTGGCTGAAGTTGACCAGATTTTTGGCAACCTTGGTTTTCACGAAGTCAACATAGCTCCTGACACCTCTACCAAAGTTTCAGAAATCGTGGAAATGATTGAAGACGCGGGTGGTCTGGGCCGACAGCCTCACTTTGGAAGCACCCCCCACGGCTGGCCAGGTGATGTGTCTAAGTACTCCTACGACACATCTGAGCTAAAGAAGCTGGGGATTTCGCTGCCAACCTCCAACGAAGCCATCCTTCGTTCGATTCAGGAAGAACTCCAAAAACATGGCCGATAGGGTCACTTGGGTTATTTTGGCTGGGGGAAGGGGAACCCGAAGCGAGAATCCTGGGATTCCGAAACTTCTGCAGCAGGTTGGCGACACAGATATCCTTGGCCTCCTGCTGGATTCCCTGCCTTGCGAAGATGATGTTGACCTGGTTTTTGTCCTTCGTCATGGTGCAGATGCCGTCAGAGAAGCCCTACACCAAAGGAGGGGCCTTTATCCCAAGGCGGAGATGAGGTTTGTTTTCGATGAAGGTATGGGCCCAGTTGCCGCTCTCAAGCAAGTCAAGTCGATTCCGCACCATGAGACCCTTGCTGTTGTCTTGGGTGACACCGCAATAGTGGCTCCACTTCGTCATTATTTAGAGCTTTACCTTTCCCGATCGAATGGAATGCCTGCCATTACAGTTCGACAGTCAGACCATCTTCAAGACTCCAACGCAGTTGCTTTGGACTGGGAAGGTAAACCGACAAAGCTTTTCGGAAAGGGTGAAGCTTTGGATCTGAGGGCGGGAATGATCTGGGGTATGACCGGCCTTATGTTTCTGAAGGCCGAAACCTTGAAATCCCTAGACGGCGATCAGCCGGATGTTGCCTCAGCAATCCTGGAGGCTAACTCTCTGAGTGAAGTCCAGTTCATGCCGACCAGCCACTTTTTCCGAGATTCCGGGACACCAAGCCGCATTGCGGGAATTCGTGAGGCTTTGTCAAGTTCCCCTGCGCTTCTCAAAACCCTCAGGAATACTGCTCGGCCTGGACTTTTTTTGGATAGGGATGGAACCCTAATTCCTAATTTGCCAAGAGGGCGAAAAAATTTGACAGCGACCGAGATAAATCTGGATGTCGTCGCCTCTATCCGACAGGCCAACCAAAGCGGATTGCCTGTTGTTCTTTGCACCAATCAGCCGGCAATTGCCAAGGGCTTTATTTCGTTTGAAGATTGCTATGAGGTTCACAATAAGCTCCAGGCGGAACTGAGATTGCATGGAGTTAGGCTGGACGATGTTCGTTTGTGTCCGCACCATCCCGAGGTTGGCCATCTTGGAGAGGTAGTTCAACTCAAGGTGGTTTGCAATTGCAGGAAGCCCGATTCCGCAATGGTCTTGGCAGCTGCAGAGTCACATGGAATCACTCTGACTAAAGAAACCTATTTCATCGGCGATTCGGAAGTAGACCGCGAAACAGCGAAGAACTCGAACCTGGAGTTTATTGAAGTCAGTACTCTAAAGACTGCGTTGAATTTGGGGGTCTGGTGATAGTTGTAAGGGCACCTTTTAGGGTGAGTTTTCTCGGCGGGGGTAGCGACATCCCGCGCCACTATAGAAAACATGGTGGTGCCGTCCTATCGACTGCGATTAATCGGCATATGTTCATCTCGGGTCGTGAGATGTTTGACCCCTCTACAACGCTTCTCAAGTACGCGCGAACAGAAAGCGTTCAAGAAATCTCCGAAATTCAGCACCCGATTTTTCGAGAAGCACTTCAACTCTTTGGTGTTTCTGGGGTAGATCTCAGTGTCTCTTCAGACATACCCGCAGGCACAGGCTTGGGATCATCGAGCACATTCACAGTGGCCTTGGTCAAGCTCTTATCTGAGTTGAGTAAGCGGCCTTTGGGGCGGGCTGGAATTGCGGATCTCGCCTGCAAAATCGAGATCGACCTGTTATCAGAACCAATAGGAAAACAGGATCAATTCGCAAGCACCTTCGGAGGTTTTAACCTAATTCGGTTTGAGACAACCGGTGCTGTTTCTGTTCACCCAGTTTCCTTATCAGCTGCAGACCTTGAGTGGTTGTCCAGCACAATGTGGTTGGTAAAGCTCCCTGGTGATGCCAGGTCAGCGTCAGCGGTGCTTCAAGAGGCTGCGGGATTCATTGAGCAGGATCCGGCAGCAGAGAGGGCTATAAGCGACCTCGCTCAACTCGCCTTAGATGGCTATCGGATGATTCAAACATCTGGCATCTCCGTTCTTCCAGAATTGGTGCGCAAGGCCTGGGACCTAAAGAAACTCTCTAGTCCAGATTCACACATGGGTGTAGCGTCGGACTTGGTCGAGCGAGGTCTGAAGTCGGGTGCCTCCGCAGCCAAACTTCTCGGTGCCGGAGGAGGGGGATTCGTGCTGTTCTTTGTAGAGAAAAATAGTCAAGCTGAATTCCTTGATGCCTTTAGGGGCGAACGCGTTATGCATGTAAAACCTGACTTGGCAGGCGTGACAACGATTTACGAAGAGGACAACAAATGAACTGGAATGAGTATCTTCAACTGAATGACTCGGTGATGCGGTTGATTGACCCCTCTGATGTGCAAAGTTTTTTCGATGTCCTGTCGAAAGTTCGCGATTCGGGAGGAACTGTTTGGGTCCTTGGCAACGGAGGCTCTGCGAGCGCAGCATCTCATGCGGTTGCTGACTTCGGCAAGACTTCTAAAGCGAATGGAGCGAGGCCGTTATTCACCCTTGCCCCAAGTGAAATGATTTCAATGCAGACCGCCTACTCAAACGACATCTCTTTTGAGCAGGGCTTCGCAAGCACCCTTCGTGATTTTGCTAAACCAAATGACGCGGTTTGGATAATCTCTGTCAGTGGCACGTCGCCAAATTTGGTTGAGGCAGTAAAAGCTGCAAAAGAAAATGGGCTCGCTGTCCTATCGACTGTCGGTGAGCGCGGATCAGAGATGGTTTTAGACTCTGATGTTGGAATTCTTATCCCGAGCTCTGATTACCAAGTTGTGGAAAACGGACAGATCCTGCTAATGCACTGGTTCACAAAACTCCTTGCTGTCAAAATTGATTAGCGTTGTCATCTCAGCGATTAACCCTGGGGTTCTCGGCTACAGGGCGGTAATGTCATGCCTTCGTTCTCTTCCTATCGAAGCCGAGGTTGTGCTTCACCTTGACCCAAGCGACCCGCTAAAGACTGAGGCCCTGAGGAGAATTGACGACCCCAGGCTGCGCATCCTTGAAACCCAAGAGCGTTTAGGTTTTGCACAGGGCCTCAACTTCGCGGTTTCGCAGGCAAAACATGAGTTGATAGCCCGGATCGACGCAGATGACATAGCGTTGCCTTGGCGTTGGAATTATCAAGTCCAGCAAATTGCGGGCGTAGATGTGCATTTCGGCTCGATGCTTCATCTTTTTCACCTGGGCAAACTGCCAGTCCTTATTCCGCACTATCCAGTCGCGCTGGAACCGAGAGAGTTCGGTGCTGTCGCGCTGCATCAGAACCCTGGTTTCCACCCCGCAGCTCTGTTTCGACGCTCAGCATTTAATGAAGTAGGTGGCTATCGCGAATCTGTCGCAGAGGATTACGACTTGTGGTTGAGGTTGTTGCATGCGGGGAAGGACATTCGTAGGGGCTTGCTGCCTGTCACGATATATCGACACCACGAGCATCAAGCCACTGCTAGCTCGGATTGGGAGCAGCGGGTGTCGGATGATCCACTCATTCGGGAGGCTAAACGCCAGCTAGAGGAGGGGTTCTCAAGTTCGTCTAGCTCGCTGGTCCTGACGCGTCTCTTCACTCGGAATTGGTTCGCCAATAGAGAGTTTCGAAGAATTAGCGGTCCTTAATGACTCGGTGAAGCGCCCCAATGACCCCACCTTGATTGAGGTCAAGTAAGCATTCTCTGGAATTAGGTCGGGTAGGTCCAAGGCCCCACACGATTCTTGAATCTATCAATTTCGCACGCTGCTCTTCCAGGGCATCAAGTGGACTCACGCGGATCTTTCGGAAGCTTGCGTGCATGAAATCTTCAAGATCGAGATTCATCCCCTGAGTGTTAGATGATTCTTACGCTGGAACCTTCTCTGATTGATTATAGACCCGGTCCACTGTAGGTCGCCATTACTCGCTGGAGTGAACTGAGGTTAGAGTGAAGTACCGAAGTCACAAAGTGCTGATTGGATCCCGACCAAGCACCAAATTTCCGGTTACTAATCCCGTACATTTGCCTGGCCGCCAAATCTGACGAAAGCATAATGTACGGCATCTTACTGTAGAGGACAGGTACCGAAGTGCCACCTCCTTTGCGCTGAAACCAAAAGTCAGCCCCTAGAATCTCGTTTATAACGTCATTGAAATTTGAACTTTTCTGCATCGATACGTTAACGCCTTGGGTTAGGGCCTCTTGAATTAGCGAGCTTAAGAATTCCGGCTGAGGATCTGAGAAAATCCGAATCTCGCGACCTGGGAAAATCCGATTGAGGTCATGAAAATCCTTCAAAGTTAAGTATTTACTGGGGTTTCTCTCTTGATTATGACGACTACCTCTGACGTGAATGCCAACGTACGAACCCTGTGGCTTCCATTCAAAAAACGCTGAGGGGTCTACGTTGAATTGTCTAGCCAGGATGCCCACCAGGTAGACATTTCCAGCGCTAAGAAACCTTTTGCGGGCGTCATTCCAGCCCAATTCTCTCTGAATTTCTACGCATACTCTTTCCTTTGTTGAGGTGTTCGGGCACACCCCTGTTGGCAATCGAGTTGGGTTGGCTTTAAGCAGATTCCCAAGCTCCTTTAGCCTTAGGTCGCTAGAGATGCCCGATTCCTCCAATTGCGCCAAATGGGATGGACGCCCTGACGATTGTTGATCGAGGATTAGAGATCCCAGTGTCTCGTACAGTGCCCTTGCCAGAACAAGGTCCAATAGGGAATCGCCAAGCCCAGCATAAGAACCATCTAAATCAATTTTGAAGTGGAGGCATAGTCTCTCGTTTGAGAGGAGCCCAGGGATGGCTGCGACTACTTTGTGCGCTGCCTTGCGAATGCGTGACGATGGTTCAACGGAATCGATAACTTGGTGTAGAGGCCGCAGGGCTGCCTTGAGAAGCAATAGAGGTGCTGTGTGTTTGGCGGTCAACTACTACCTTTCGTCTCAAGCAGTGTACTCATCCAGCGCTTTATTTCAGCGCTTAGATGGGAAGTATTCCTCAGGCTGACGACACGCTTCACGCCCCAAGGTGTGGGTTCTAAATTTCCTAGCAGTGCTCTCGAGTTCAGGAGCCAAGCTGGACTCGCTACGGCTGTGAATAAATATGAAAACGTGCGCTATGTCTGCTTCCAGCACCCCTGATTTTGAGCAGGTTTTTGCTTCTGGCAGCAAGGTCTGCGTTAGTACTCGACGCCAATGACCTCGGGGGTAGAAAGTAATTTCGCACTTTGAGCATTAGCTACAATTGCCATTTTCCGACCTGTTGTGGCAAGCAGGAATTCAATGAAATTGCGATTCGTTTTTTTGAGGCCTTAGTTTGAAACTCGAGACTGTGCCGAATCTACAACCCTCCCACAGCGGAATTTCTGGGAAGAACTACGAAACTATGACCACACAGACACGAGCTCGGCACCTCTCTGCGCTGCCTCTAGTTTGGACGCGATTCGTCCCGATGGTTTCAGCGCTCTCTCTTGGTAAACATCGCTTTCCGTTTCGTCAAACTATGAAACTTTCCCGGAATCAGGTGCACTGCGCGGGACCCTAACGAGAACTGCATGCTATGGGACTAGCATTTAACTTATGAGCTTGAAAATTGACCTTCACCAGATAGCACTTAACCGCACGAACCATAGTCGGCACTCTAGTTGGTGGCTAGACATGTCTCGCCAGGTTGACGATCAGCTTCGCGGGCGGGAACTGGACTTCACCGTAACGCTGCTGGGGGCTGAAGACTCTGTGGCGCTAAGGCTTGACGTACCTTTCGTCCGAATGGGTGCCATCACATCTCATGACTTGTTTGGTCTCGATGAGCTTATTCTGTTTTCCTTCTACTTCAAGAATCGGTCTCGCTATTCTCGAGTGGTTGATCTCGGCGCGAACATTGGCGTCCACAGTGCTGTCCTCTCCATGTTGGGCTACCAGGTGACGTCCTACGAACCCGATCCGCAGCACACTTCGATTAGCAAGAGAGTACTCGACAACCTTGAACTCGCATCCGGAAGCGTGCGATGGGAGGAAAAAGCCGTGGTCCCATACGGGTTTGGGGAGGTGGTCGAGTTCGTGAGGGTTGTTGGAAACACCACTAGCTCTCACGTTGCTGGTTCAAAAGAGCCATATGGAGAACTGGAGAAATTTTCAGTCGGCGCAGTGGACATCTTAACTGCACTAAACGATTGTGATTTGGTCAAAATGGACGTGGAGGGGCTCGAAGCAGAGCTTTTGTTGTCCCTCGCGGAACATTCTAATAGGGATAAAATTCCGGACATGATCCTTGAGGTCGGCAACCAACAAAACGCAAACAAGATTTTGGACATGGCCGAAAAATTCGGTCTTCACCTTTTTTCCCAAATGAACAACTGGTCAGAGGTCGAGAATCTGTCCCAGATGCCCAAGTCTTACAAAGACGGATCGCTATTCCTCACTAGAAGTGACGAAATGCCCTGGTAATCATGACAGGTTCGGGTTATTTCCAAGCCTTCTAAGTTTAAACCTGTTTTCGTCATCCAATAGCCAATCCGTGAATCTTGAGTCTTCAAATGGATCATGCACCGCACTAAAGTTTCTTCCATTAACTGCTGCTGCGGGTGCATTCAGAATCCAGTCGACCTTATCGAGCAAGTCGTTCATTGGGAAAAAATCTCCCGTAGCAAAACGCTGGTTTGCGGCCTCGAGATTCTCACCGGCCAGTTGACCGGCGTTGAAGGTTTCTTGGTGAATTTTGGTCCGGACCCAACCCGGCCCGATAGATGTGAATCTAATTTCTGGCTCCTCAGCAGCAAGAAGCTCGCAAAGCTTGATGGACGCAATTTTTGAGATCGTGTAGGCAGAGTAGCGTTTTACAGCACCATTCGTTCCCCCTCCTGCGAAAAATAGCACTTGAGCGCCAATAGCCGCATGGGGTAGCAGGGCGTGGACTACCTGAACTTGACGGATGAAGTTTACCGTTACGGACCGACTCCAGTCCTGAAATCTGTTGTCCCGAAACATGCCAACTGGCGTTTGCGTGCCCGCAGCAAGCACCAATGTGTTCCATACTGATCCGCTCAACAAGTCAATGATTCTTTTGCTGGCCGCTCTAGTTGAGAAGCGGCTATTGAGGTTGCATGGAATCGCAGCCACGCCGAGATCTTCGAGCACCACTTTGCTACTGTGGTTCCTAAAGGTGCCTATGACCGAGTGCCCTTGTTCTACCCAGCGATTGGCCATGGATCTCCCAATGTCACTGCTGGCCGAGATTATAATCCGCTTAGACATAGCCATTCTTCCTGGGTCTGCGCCACTTGAGAGTTGATTTCGACAAATTGAACCTTGCTGATTAGTTTGGCATTGATGCCAAACACCTGATGTTTCGCCGCACGGGTGACTAGAGTTTATATGCGAAACTTGCGGGGCATTTTGAGCCGGTTAGGTTGTTTTCGATTAGAACGTCAGGGATTTGCTTATCATCTTCCTTGGCCTGCTACTAGTGAAGGGGGACAGTGGAACACATTAGAGTGTCGCAATTCGTTGCCCGTTTTTTTGCAGAGAAAGGTTTGAGAAGTGCATTCGTATTATCAGGGGGTGCGGCTCTTCATCTAATCCATTCGTTGAGTGAAATCAATGAATTCGAGTGCGTGCCGGTCAACCATGAGCAGACGGCAGCATTCGCGGCGGACGGATTCGCACGCGTTTCCGGGGGCCTCGGACTGGCTGTGGCCACAAGCGGCCCTGGGGCAACCAATCTGATAACTGGAATTGCAGGAGCCTTTTATGATTCGGTACCTGTTGTATTTGTTACTGGGCAGGTAAGCACTACCAGAATGCTGAAAATAAATGGACTCCGGCAGTATGGGTTCCAAGAAACACCTTTCACTGATCTTGTTCGACCGATCGTTAAGGGCAGCTTCTTGGTCGAAAACCCGATTGATGTCAGGCGCGTGCTTGAGGAAGCAACGTCGATGGCTCTCTCCGGTCGCAAAGGCCCGGTTGTAGTAGACATTCCAGATGATGTCCAGCGAGCAGAAATCGATATCGACGCATTGGCGACGTTCACCCCTCGATCGGATTTGAAGTGGGAAGACCCTAACAGTGGACCGGCCCTAGAAAAGCTGATTGCGGAATCGTCTAGGCCCGTTGTAGTTTTGGGAGCTGGCGCAGCCGAAGCTGCAAAAAGTGGTCAGCTAGATCGCTTTTTGGGCTCTTTGGGAGCTCCCGTGGTGCAGACATGGGCAGCCTCCGGCTTTGTTGCTCCTAACAGCACCCTTAACTTTGGTTTTTTCGGCACACACGGTTCACGTGTTGCAAATCTGGTGGTCCAGAATAGCGACCTTGTCATTTCACTGGGCTGTCGACTTGACACTAAAGCTACGGGATCTCCTGCCACTGTTTTTGCTCGTGACGCAAAAAAAGTCATAGTTGAGGTCGACCCCGCGGAGGTGCACAAATTTGAGAGCCTCGGACTGCGAGTCGACCTAATTGTAAATGCCAAGGTTGAGGATTTTTTGTCAGGCGAAATCAGCTTCGCAAGAACACAGTCGGAACGGACAAGCGCGTGGCTGAGCCACTGCAATTACATTCGGAGCGAGCTTGCCAAAGAGAATTTTTCAGATCTCTCGGAGCTCGGGCCAAACCCTTACGAGCTACTGAGCGCTTTGGTGCCCTATCTGAGGGAGGATGACATTGTGATATCGGACACAGGGTTGTCTCTTCCGTACACAATGGAAAGCATTGCGGCACAGACGGGCAGGCGCATACTTCACGATTTCAACAACACTGCGATGGGCTGGTCAATCGGTGCCGCGATTGGGGCTGTCAAGGCCATCCCAAAAACCAGGCCGGTGATAATCTTGGGCGACGGCAGCCTTGCGATGGCCCTGAGCGACCTAAGCACTCTTGTCGCAAATTCAAAACAACCAAAGATGCTTTTATTTGATAACTCCGGCCACGGGATGATTCGCCAGACTCAAGATCAGTGGTTTGATAGTAAATATGTCGCTTCGACGACTGAATCGGGCATTGCATTCCCTGACTGGGAACAAGTCTGCGGCTCTATGCGGATCGAATACGTTGAATTCGATCTCATGAAATCTCCGGAAGTCATAGCCAGATGGATTGAATCCGACCTCCCTGCCCTACTCCACGTCAAACTTGATCGAAAATGGGTTGTGAGACCTCAAGCTAAGTTCGGATATCCGAATGAGGATCAAGATCCTCCGATTGATAGGAACCTTTTCCGAAAGTTGATGCTCGTAGAGCCGATGCTCCAAAGTCGACAAAGATAGTTGCGGCTAGTTTATGACTTCGTGAACAGCTCCGGTTGGGCCTCCAATTCTGGAGGAGCTTCCCGATGCGGATGTGTCCTCTGTGCTGTGATGGTTGGAAACCGTTACTCAGTCGTGCATCGCTAGCACATTTCTCCAGTAGCCCCCTGACCTGAAGCTTCCGATCGCATTTTCAAGCGCCCCCAGAGGATGCACCCTCACACTAAAGGGCGCTTTCTCGAATTCTAGGTGGGAGAAAGATGCAAAAATCTCCTTAGCATCTACTCCAAAGTCCACACTTCCACCGTTGCTTCCTAGCAAGGTGAGGCCATCTAAGAGCTTCTGAGTGTTTATTTGAGTCTTCACTCCCCCCTTAGGCATGCCGACCAGAACCACCCTAGTATCGTGCCCTGCCCAATCAACGATGTTCTCAACAACCTCAGGCAAGCCTGTTGTGTCAATGATTAGGTTTGCACCGAAGCGCTCGAACTCCTCTGGACTCAAGCTAGGTAGAGCTAGCAGGCCGGTTCCACCAGGAAGACTTAGTAATCGACTTGGGTTTGGATCAACTACGCAAATTGAATTTACTCCGAGATGCATTGCAGAGTGCATCGCCGCCAGGCCGACCCCCCCCAAGCCGTAAATTAAGACATTGTCCTCGTTTGAAGCCTTCCCGACTCTAATGAGTGACCCCCATCCAGTCGGGAATGCGCAGCCTAACAACGCAGCACTTGCGACTTCAAATTCCTGTAGCAGACCAGTTAGCCGATTCTCGGGGACAACGGTGTATGAAGCGAACGTCGCTACTTTTCCACTGCTCACTGTTGAGCCATTAACTTGGAAGGTACCCGGGGGAGCATCCATTCCGACGGAAGAAGGCCTCCAGTGAATTACGCAAGCATCCCCTGGCTTTTTAGTCTCTACTCCAGGCCCAATCGCCTCGACTATCCCCACACCTTCATGACCAAACAGGTGTGGCATGTATTTTGAATTGCGGCTGGAGACAAACATCTCTTCAATCTGGGTCGCGCAAAGACCGGAATACAAGACTCTGACTAATACCTGACCTGGTTTTAGGTCATCTGAAACTTGGATGTCCTCCAGGGAGGGAATTACTCCAGTTTCTCTCAGGACGTAGGCCTTCGCATCAATCATGTTTGGTTCATTTCAAAGTAGTACTCGGAAGAAACAGCTTTATCGTCAATCAGTAAATCAAAGTGGGGTTTCCCTGTAATTAGTTGACTGAACTTCAAACCCCACGAAGTTAGCTGACCATGTGTGAAATCCCAGAGATCTCGATTGCTCGTCGCGCCTCGAGCGGTAAAGATCAGAATGGTGTGGCCCTGATCAAACAGCTCATTTACGTGGTTGATTCGATCTTGGAATGGGACAGCAGCTTCGTAGCGCCCATTTGTGAGGCTGCAGAGCGTCCCGTCGAGATCAAAAGCATAGGTTAGATTCTGCATCACAAGCTCCTCAGAAGGGCCCGAAGTTGTAGCCCTTGGGCTGATCCACCGGCGCTTCTGGCGCGAGACGAATATCTTGGCCAAGCAGGTCGAACACAGCGTTTGCAACGCGCCAATCCGATACATGAAAACCATCTAACTGGCTTATCGCTGTTGGCTCAGGAGAGTGAGGATAGGCCAGTCGGGACATCTTAAAGCCGCCCGACCCTGAAGTTGCAAAGTGTGCCAATACAGTGTCACCAAACGATGCCGGGGCCCATGAATTGCTGGCCACCAAGAGGTGTCCAGAACCGTTGACGAGAGCGTCGACTTGCTCGAAGTTCTTCTGGTCTAACTCCCTCAGCTGGATGACCTCGGCATCAATCCCGAATTCGTGCAACTTAGTCTTAGCCGCCAGGCAATCAAACGTGGCAAGACCCCAGGTGACTATCGTTACGTCAGCCTTCACTAAAGATGCGTGATGGATTGGTGTAAGAAAGCTCAAGTCTTGAGCCTCAAAATTCACCTCACCTGTGACGCCATGAAGCCACCGATGTTCAATCAGCGCAATCGGATCTTTAGTCGACTCTAACGCCAAAATTCCATCCGCCAAATCCTGGGGAGTTGCTGGGACGAGAACGCGTATGCCTGGGGTGTGAGCCAGCCAGGATTCAAGATTTTGGGAATGAGTTGGCCCCTGTCCCCAACCGCGGCCAATAATCATCCTCACGAGATACGGCACTTTGAAAGTGTCACCAAACATGAATTTCCACTTTGCAGCTGAATTAACAAGTTGGTCCATCGCTAAAAGGGCAAAGTCCATTCTCTGGTGGGAGTGGATCACCGGGTGGCCCGCTATAGCCAGGCCCACACCAACACCAGTCATTGCCAGTTCGGAAGTTGGCCCTTCAAAAACTCTCTCCAGGCCAAATTCTTCAACTAGTTTGTCGGTAGTCCCAAACACTCGTCCAGGGTCGTTTGCTCCAAGCCCATAGGTCACAACTTTGGGATTGCGACGCATCTGTAAGGCGATTGAATCTCGAATTGCCTGCGCGCCACTTATAACTTCGCTCAATGCGCACCGCCTGTCCCGGCTCCCAGCTCTAGCAGCCCTAAAACACTTGCAAAGGCGCTATCTACCCGCTTTTCAATCTCAAGTTCAATCAGGCTCGTGGCCTCGCCCGATTCTTCGAGTCTCTGCTTTAGTTGCGCCAAAGGGTCTACTCGCTTAGTTGCCTCGACCTGGTTATTGTCTCGATACCCTAGGTGAGAGTCGTCATTCGGACCACAGTGTTCGAGATACCGCATAGTTTGAACTTCTAGAAAGTAAGGCCTTCCAGATTCCCTCACGTGTGCTACCGCAGAACCTGTTCGAGTGAGCAATTCATCAAAGTTGTACGATGATGCGTGACTAGCCTCTATGCCGATTCCACTCACCATCTCGTAAATTTGGCGGCCTTTTGGCTGACGTGGCTCGAAGTCCGTGTAAACAGAGAACCCGTTGTTTTCACAAAGGAACAGAACGGGGAGATCTGCGGTTGCGGCAAAGTTGGCCGCCTCATAAAAAACACCTTCTTCAACTGCGGCATCGCCTAAATAGACAACTGCAAGGCGATCTTGTTTCTCGAGTTTTGCAGCGTGGGCAAGTCCGACGCCGACAGGGATGCTATTGCCGACAATCGCGGAGCTACCCATGAATCCAACAGTTTTGTCCGCAAGGTGCATTGACCCGCCACGCCCCATGGAGCACCCTTCAGGCAGGCCATAAATCTCTGCGAGCATGGCCTGTATGTCTCCGCCTTTTGCTAGGTAGTGGGCGTGGCTTCTGTGAGTGCTAACGGCATAGTCGCGATCTGTTAGGAACTCGGAAAGCACAGAAGGCGGAGCTTCTTGCCCAATCGATAAGTGGGTAGGGCAGCGCATTTGACCCTCGTGATATCGAATCGATATCTGCGTTTCGACCGCTCTAATGAGGAGCATTCGTCTGTAAACGGATACTAGCTCAGGTGTAATCAGGGAATGAACCAAAAGAAATCCCCCTCATAGCCGACCTCTTCAAACAGTGTTTTCCAGTCATCGACACTGAGAATTGTCTTTGCGGTTAAGTTCCAGGCCATCATTCTTTCGCGCTCTTCCTCATTGGAATAAGCGTCCACGGTTAGAAAGGCGGAACCTTTCGAGACTCTCCAGATCTCTTTGATTGCCTGCTTGCACTCCTGAAGTTCGAGATTGTGGACGGTGTTTATAGAAATCACAACGTCAAAGGCCTTTGAAGCGAAAGGCAGGGAGATGGCATTGCCAATAACCAGGTTCGATTTCACTTCCGGCAGGCTGTTCTCAATTGCATAAGCTGATATGTCGATGCCCATCACATTGACCCCGGGTACAAGCCGCTTTAGGTCGAAGAGCATAAATCCCTTGGCGCATCCCACGTCGAGGACAGTCTTTCCGGCCAGCTCGCCGAAGTGTTCTTGAAAGTCGGGAATTACCGGCTCCCAAAATCGTGGGTTATAGGAGAAACCCCCGTAGCCATGCTTTCTGTCGCCATCGAAGAATTCTCGATCAAACTGCCGGGCTATGTTCCTAACATCATCGGTTTTTTCAGCCAAACGCTGATCTAGGTTCCTATTTGCCTTTGGGTAGTTTCTGAGAAGATCAATCTCTCGACCGAGCATTAAGCAAGCCCCTTCGAAACCATCGACTTCACCGTGTGCCACTCATCCCGGTCCTCTAGTTGACCGGAGTTAAAGGCGTCAACAAGTTCTTGAATTGCGTCTGACACACCCTTTCTCGGTGCGAAACCAGTTGCCAAAAGCTTCTTAGAGCTCTGCCGATACGACCTAGGGTCATTGGATTCTGAAACCACAATCTCAGCACCAGTTCGAGCGGCGATTTCATTTGCCATATCGATAATTGAAATGTTTTCGAATCCTGCGTTGTAGGTGCCCTCTGGGGCTTTGCTGCTGAGCAGGTGTCGGTATACAGCGGATAGGTCATCGACGTGAATGTTTGGGCGCACTTGATTTCCGCCAAACACAGTGATTTTCTTGTTTTTCAAAGCTTGGAAAGTCAAGAGGTTGACTGATAGATCCAGACGCATTCTCGGTGATAGGCCGCAAACTGTAGCTGGCCTCACAATCCAAGTGCTGATCTGGTCTTTATAGCTCAGCAAGACTCGTTCGGCTGTCATTTTCGTCTTGTTGTAGACAGAGATTGGCACCAACTCTAGATCTTCTGTGACTTCAGGCTCCTCTTTCACGCCGTAAACACTGCCCGAACTCGCATAAATGAATTTCTTGACCCCAGCCTTGATGGCCGATTCAACAACACGCATGGTGGCAAGGACGTTTACTTCCCACGAAAGTGTTGGCGCTAAATCGACACTCGGGTCATTCGCCACATTTGCAAGATGAATCACCGCATCGACGCCATCCATAGGGATTTCATCGGAGCGGATATCGCCTGAAAAAACTTCAAGTTTTGGGTGTGAGTCGAGGTGTGAACCAAACCACTGGGCGTCGAAAACCCTCACGGAATGTCCCTCGGCCAGTAGATCGCGAACCAATACTGAACCTGTAAATCCGCATCCCCCAATTACAAGAATGTTCAAAACATTCACTCCTTAGCGCTTATGGACGTAATCCCACGTCATACCCGAGAAGACATCTACGTTTTCGTCAACCCAAGTCTTTGTTTCCAATAATCCCTCTTCGAGCGAGATTAGCGGACTCCAGCCAAGTTGCTCTCGAAGCTTGGACGATTCAAGAAAATAGCCTGCATCTTTTCCAAGGCGGTCTTCGACAACGGATTTATCAAGTTCCAATTCTTTGCCGTAGAGACGAAATGCACTCTCGACCACCTGTCGAATTGTCACCAGCTCGGTGGTTGAAATGTGGTAGTCCTCGCCAAGGGTTCCTCGCATCGCGATCTCTAAGGTGGCTTTCGAGACATCCTCGATGTGAATAAATGATCGCCTTGAAGCACCCCCACCATGCAGCGGGAAGGGTCGGTCTAGTTTCGCACTCAAGAGCGCCTTGGGAATCACTCTGTAAAGCTGCTGTCCTGGACCATACACGTTTGCAGCGCGGGTGAACACGACGGGGAAATCTTTGAACTTGGCCATGATCCTGAGGTGCATATCGCCCGCAGCGCGAGATACCGCGTAAGGGGTACTTGGGTTGAAATTCTCGCCCTCTTTGATCCAGTCAGGAGTGGAGCCATAGACCTCAGGCGTTGTCACGTGTACGTAGCGCTTCAATGAACCCAGGTCACTCAAAATGTTTATCAACTTTGAGAGTGACACGATGTTGGTCGCATACCAATCCTCAGGCACTTCCCAACTTTGCCCAACCATGCTCTGGGCAGAGAAATTGACAACTAATGCAGGCTTGAAGTTTCTCAAGGAGACCTGAAAACTCTCCAGGTCGTGGTTAACATCCACTTTTTCAAATCGAAAGGACCCCAGATTCTTGTTCTTCTTGTAGGGAAGAAATGAATCGTGTGGCTCCTCACTTCTACTTACCCCCAGTACCTCGTGCCCTTCACGCAAGGAGAAGTCAACGAAGTTAGATCCAGAGAATGAGTTTGAACCGATTACACAGATTTTCATGGTTATTTCAACATCGCAGTCGCGTGTCGGTGGAGGGATACCTTATCCAAAGCAACCCTATTTCCCAGTTCAGCGATTGATGCCGCTCCGGAAAGGTTTCCAAGTACAGCGGATAAAAGGGGATTGGAGCTCGCTACCCATGAGACTGAAGTTGCAGCGAATAGTGCGTCTCCGGCCCCGACCCTATCCTTGACCTTCGTAGTGAAGGCTGGCACCACCTCAACCACAGCTTTAGCTGAATCACTCAAGCCCAGAACTAGGCCATTAGCCCCTGAAGTAACTGCAACTAACTCCGCCCCAGTTCTTTCTAACAGCTCAGGGACGAGGACTTCCATGCTTAGGTGCCGTTCTCTGAGCTCCAGGGCCACTTCTCCGCCATTAAGGCATACGATGTCAACACGGGGGTACTTGGAAATTGAGTTGAAGCCTCTGTTGCCGGCATTCGATTGCGTGTTCACAGAGAGCTTCTTAGCCCGAGAGCTGAGAACACCGATCGCCGCCTCATCAAGAAGCCCATGCCCATAGTCGGCCACCAGGACTAGGTCAAACTCATCGATTACATGCGAGAGCGCCGACACCAGAGCTGCAGAATCTCTTGTGCTGGCCCGTGATTCTCCAATCTGGTAGGTCTCAAAAACCTTGTTCCCTGTAAGAACGTCAACGTACCTGGTTTTTTCGATGGTTGGCTCATCTTCAGATTCCAAAACAATCAAAGATATCGCGGATCCGATTTCAGCCTCGAGGCGCTCCTTGGTGCCATCTCCCTTGCCAACTCTCGTCATTAAGGTTGTCTGAGCGCCCATGCCTGATACATGTCTAGCTATCGCAAGGCTACCGCCTAATTGCGATTCGCTTCCAAGCTTCCTGAATGCTAGAACGGGGTCCTTGCTTGACTTGCCCAAGGCCTCACAGCTCTCGTAGCTGTCGATGATTGCTTCACCGATTACTAAGACTCTCATCGAAGAGATGGTTTCGAACATCTGGTCCACTGTGTCTTCGTGGACATCCTTCCGAAAACGAGCGAGGAACCTTGAGCCGACCTCTTCACCACTAAGCAACATCTCGTTTCGAATGCGCGAGGAGCTCATGGTTGGCCCTGAAGTCAGGTGGAGGGCTCCTCCAAAAGCTTCAACAGCATCGATTTCGCACTGCATGTTTCCGGTCAAGTCCAATGAAGGATTTTTGTAGTCGGGCCCCTTGATGTAAAGGTCTGGCTTTATGGTCTCTATGGCGGATATTCCGTTTGGGAAGTTCGAAATCGCTACGGCATCAACCACCTCAAGAGCTGCCAGCATGCTGGCTCGCCCATCAGCATCTATCACAGGCCTACCGGGTCCTTTATTTACGTGCTTGTCACTGGTCACGGTAACAACCAGCACGTCAGCCAGCTCTTTAGCCTCACGAAGATGAGTGATGTGCCCCGGGTGAAGTAGGTCAAACACGCCATGGCAGTGGGCTATCGTTTTGCCCATCGCCCGCTGAGCCAGAGCCCACTCCTGGAGAGCGCTAAGTTCAAACAACTTATTCATTGATCTGCTGGCCCATTTCCCCAGAATCCATTCAGCATCTCTTTGAGTATGTGATTGATGGAAGCATGCAAATCTTCGGCAACGCCGTAGTCACCTTTTCGAGTTGGAGTGTGCACGGGAATGTCCACTAGGGGCTTGAGCTTGCCCCCATCAAATCCCACAAACGCGCATGAGGTCATTCCCAAAGTCTTAGCTGACGCGACGGCATCCAAAAGATTTTCGGAGTTACCAGATGCTGAGATCACGATAAGTAAGTCTTTCGGGGAAGCCTCGAGCTCAAGTTGACGCGAGAACACTTTTTTGTAGGCGAGATCATTTCCCGTAGCGGTCAGTGCCGCCGAATTGTCAGACATTGATCTTGCTCTGACCGGGGGTTTTACACCGAAAGACATGTCTACTTGCATGTGACTTGCGGTTGCCGAACTGCCACCATTGCCACAAATCCATACTGTGCCACCCTGGCCCCTCACAGCTTGAATAGCAGAAAAGACCCTTTCGAGATCAGAGACTTGGATTGCCTCTATCCCCGCCTTCAGCCTTTCAAGATAATCGCTGGCCAATTTCGCCGCGTGAGAAGCGCTTGAATCTGCCATGCCCAACCTAACGTTTCAAGGCTTGTAGTTTACTGAATCATCCAACACCCTGAGTTAGGCTTCCTCGGGGAAAGGAATCTGAATGGTCAATGTACTTGTAACTGGTGGCGCTGGATATGTAGGGGGTCATCTTGTCGACGAAGCCTTAGCCGCGGGCCACAAAGTTCGAGTATTCGATAAGTTGCTCTATGAGGATGCCTACTTGAAGAATGTTGAGTTTTACTACGGTGACATTCTCGACATGGAGGCGCTGAAGCCGCACTTGGATTGGGCTGACACCGTGATTTGGTTAGCTGCGTTCGTAGGTGATCCTGCATGTGCTCTGAATCCTGAGTTGACAATGCAGACCAATGTTGAGTCAGTCAAGAACTTGGTCGCCAACTTCAGCGGACGCATAATCTTCCCATCTACCTGTTCTGTCTATGGTGCACAGGATGGGCTCCTTACCGAGGAAAGTCCATTTGACCCACTTTCTCTCTACGCCGAATCCAAGATTCAGGCCGAGAAGGTGCTTTTGCAAGCGCCGAATGAGACTCTGATTTTCCGACTTGGGACCCTGTTTGGCCTGAGTGACACCTACTCGAGGCTCAGGGTTGACCTGGTGCTAAATGTTCTAACGATTCGCGCGATCCGCGAAGGTCACATGAGCGTCTTTGGGGGGAAGCAGTATCGCCCATTGCTGCATGTTCGTGACGTTGCGACAGCAATGGTCCCTCAGATCGCGACACACTCGACCGGAATCTACAACCTCCACACTCAGAACCTCACAATCATTGAGTTGGCGGAACAGATTCAGGAACTTGTTCCAAAGACATTTATCAAGCTAAGCGAGTCAACCTTCCAGGACTCGAGAAACTACGCGGTGAGTAGCGACAAAGCCAGGTCGGAGCTTGGGTTCGAACCCAAGTGGACCGTCACTGATGGCATCCGGGAAATTGCCGATCTTGTGAACCAATCGCGAATTCCAGACGTCAGTATCCCTCGATTCAGCAACGTGGCAGCCTTGCAAAACAGTCTCGGGAAGAGGTAGGGAGATGGACTCTCCTTCTATTGTTGCTGGTGGTCTGGCAGTTGATGACAGGGGCTCACTGCTCTTTGCAAACGATTTCGACTTGTCGCCCTATAAGCGTTTTTACACGGTGAAAAACCATCGACAAGGTTTCGTTCGTGCATGGCACGGCCACAAATTTGAGCAGAAAGCAGTGCTTCCAGTGGCGGGCGACTTTCTGGTCTGTGCAGTAAAAATTGACGACTGGGAGAATCCGAGCCGCGATTTGAAAGTTGAGCGCTTTGTGCTTTCATCTTCGACACCCAGGATGTTGATTATTCCCCCAGGGTATGCGAACGGCTTCATGAATTTGAGTGAAGGAGAGAACAGACTTATGTTCTTCTCAACCTCTACCCTTCAAGAAAGTGCTGCGGACGACATTCGCTTTGACGCGAGACTCTGGAATCCCTGGACTGTGGAAGAAAGATAAGCTGCATGCCCAAATTGTCGATGGTTTTGGGGATTCGCCCAGATGTTATTCGTGCTTCCCTGATGATCAAGGACCTGAAAGCTCGATTGGGTTCAGACTTTGAGTTCATTTGGTCGGGTCAGCATTACAGCGACAACATGAGAGACGTCTTTTTCCGTCAACTTGACGTGCCGCGGCCTGACGTCATTCTTGAGCTTGAAAAGCAATCTGATTCCAAGATGATCGGCTCCCTGATCGCACAATTGGGTACTCACCTTGAGCAGTCAAAACCTGATGCTGTGGTTTTCCTTGGCGACACCAATACCGTTCTGGGTTCCCTGGCGGCGGCGAGCCTTGGCATTCCAATCGTCCATATAGAGGGGTGCATGCGCTCTTATGACTGGCGCATGCCGGAAGAAAAGTATCGGTCGACGATAGACCATTTGTCAGACGTGATTTATGCATACCTACCTGAATACAAGAGTCAGGGACTTCTAGAGGGAATTCGGGAGGAATCCGTTGTTCTAACTGGAAATCCAATCGTGGATGTCCTGGAGCACTATTTCCTCTCTGGCAAAATTCGTATGGAAGGGACTGAAAAGCGAGAGTTGCTTTCTTCCCTCCGAGTTGAGCCCGGGAAATTTTGGGTGATGACTTGCCATCGACGCGAGAACGTAGAAAGCAAGTCGGCCCTAGAGCGGATTCTCGCACTAGCGTCACGCTGCGAGGAGCCCGTCGTCTTTGCAGCTGGCTACAGAACTCAAAAGATGATTGCTGAATTTGGAATTCCAATTCCAGCAAATGTGAGACTTATTGATCCGGTGGGGTACGTAGAGCTTTTAGAGCTCATCGTCGACTCGGTTGGCGTGCTTTCAGACTCGGGAACAGTGGTTGAAGAGACGGCTGTATTAGGTGTGCCTACGGTTCAAATGCGCAGTTCTACCGAGCGCCCTCAGGTTTATGACACAGGGTTCTGCTTTAAATTTGACCCCTTGGTCGAGTACGACTTTGGTCAACAGGAAAGTCTTTTGGCTGCAGTAAGGACTGCAGCTACACACAGAAGGCACAACCTAGGGGACGGCTCCGCGTCGAAGATCATTGTCGACGATCTGGTAAACCGACTTTCCATAGGAGACTGGCCGGGCCACAGCTTTACCCCAAACGAGAGGCCCCTTGAACGCAACTACGGTTCGGGACTCAAGAATGAAGGATCTGCTTACCTGGGTTGACCTGGCCCACGGGTCGGTCTCGCTCCCAATCTGAAATGGATCTAAGTCGAGGTGCCCTTTTGAAGCTGATCGGTGTCTACAAAGCCAATGGCGGCATTGTCGGCGAGCTTGCATACGTCCTGGGGCACCTGGTCGGCGCTCGCGAATGCAACCTATGCGACATAACGCATTCGCCAATCAAGAAGAAATCCGAGTTCAAGAAGTTTGAGAAACAACTACTAGCTGAGTTTGGGATTCAATTTCGCCTAGTTCACATGAATGAGCGAACCGATCGAGAACTGGCTGCCTCAGAGGGCAGAGAGCCATGTGTCTTGCTTGAACACGAAGATGGCTCGCTCTCGATGTTCT
>JACCDS010096683.1_pt1 | contig 23964 bp, 27 predicted proteins | sample 7446441 | NCBI WGS metagenome assembly JACCDS01 (sample SAMN15323445, study PRJNA562643) | freshwater metagenome | isolation source: river surface water | place: USA:Blue River Watershed | collected 2017-08-17 | reverse complement strand
TTCCTGAGTAAAGCAGGTCAGTATCTTCAAGGACGTGATCGTTGAAATATTCTTCCGCCGGCAATCCCAACGCGCGAGCTTTGATCCGCATGTTGATGTCTTTAGACACCAGCACGACGGGCCGCTCTGGCATCTGCTCTTCCAGGGCGCGGACGACACCAAGAATCTGATTATCTGCTTTGCCCTCCGGCAGGCCGGCTGGGAGAGTCCAATTCGACAGGCGCGTCTGAAAGTAAAGACGCCCGGATGCATCCTTATTCCCGAGCTTGTTGAGAGGTATGCCTGCGTCGATCGCATCTTCCGAAATGTCAGCAACCAACGCATCAAGTGAACGCGATACTTGCCGAGCATTCCTCGCAACCTCCGACATACCTTTCTTATGATTATCTAACTCCTCCAGAGTAATCATAGGCAGATAGACATCATGCTCGGCAAACCGAAACAGTGATGTCGGATCATGCATTAGCACATTGGTATCCAGCACGAAGAGCTTCGTGATCCCGCGTTTGTCGGCATTTCGGCTTGTCTGCGATTTTGTTGGCGCATCGCTACGTGTCCGTCGGGCAGTTGGCTTTTCGGCAGCAGGGCTCTCGGCTTTGCTGCGCGCTTCTGGTTGCTCGGGCATCACCAACGCAATTGCCGGTTTTACCTTCTTGCCTTTGTCTGCCCTCGGATAATCCATCGGTGAAAGTACGGTCGCGGGTTTACTAGGCATTTTTGGCAGGGGCATCAGAACCTCTATCGAGAAAATTTGGAAAGTGAGATTTGCGAAAGCAATGGGAGGTGTCCCCAAAAAGCAAAAGGCTGTTCAGAACAAAGACCTAAGGTCTTTTCCTTGAACAGCCTTTTAGTGAGGAATTTTTTCGGATTCAATGGCTTAGTTTATTTCAACCAAGGCCCTCGATCAGTTCGAGCACTTCATCTACATGGCCCGGGACTTTCACTCCACGCCATTCTTTCACTATTTTGCCGCTAGCGTCAATTACGAATGTCGAACGCTCAATGCCGCGAACCTTTTTGCCATACATCGATTTCATCGCGATGACGTCAAACATCGTACAGACCAATTCCTCCGGATCAGAGATCAGCTCGAAAGGTAGTCCCAGCTTCGTCTTGAAACTTTCGTGCGATTTCATACTGTCTCGGCTGACACCAAAAATTTCTGCGCCGGCTTGCTGAAAGCGCGGGTACAGATCTCTAAATTGCATTGCCTCGGTGGTGCATCCGGGAGTGTTGTCTTTCGGATAAAAATAGATCACCAGCTTTTTCCCGCGATGGTCTGCGAGATTGAACGGACGGCCTCCGGTCATCTCTGCGCTGAAGTCCGGTACGGCGATATTGACGATGGAAGGACGGTCACCCAATTAAATCTCCCTGTTACATAGTTTGTTTTTCTGGAAGTATGACAGCAAGCGCGACCTTTCGGCCTTCTGCCATTAGGATGTTATAGGTCCGGCACGCTGCCTGATTATCCATACACTCCACGCCAATTCGTCGAGAAAGCAGGTTGGCGAGCATGCTTGCCTTTGGAAAGCGCTGTCGCTTACCGGTTCCAAGAATCAGCAAGTCGGGTGCCATCACCACGATCGGATCGAAGTCATCTGGCTGCAACTCGTCAAAGGACGTCGCGGACCAGGGTGAGGGGGCAACTTCGGGCATGACGATCAGGCTATGACTGAACCGCAACGCGTTGATCTCAATCCAGTCATCTTCGTAGCCAGTCACCGTCTGATAGTGCTGCGTCGGTGTCGAGTGAAGCTTCATAGGGTCACAATTCTATCTTGATCCGCGGACGTCGATTGGAAAAGCCGTTCAATTTGCGGCAAAATGCTTGTTTTTCGCGGCGCAACACTCCGTGCGTCAGCGTTCACCTCTCTTTGCGGGATCTTGCTGTGAAAAATGTCCTTAAATCCAACAAGCTGGCAGACGTCTGCTACGACATACGTGGACCCGTCCTCGAAAAGGCTCGGCAGATGGAGGAGGATGGTCACAAGATCATCAAACTGAATATTGGCAATCTTGCACCTTTCGGCTTCGATGCGCCTGACGAAATTGTGCAGGACATGATTCGTAACATGAGCAATGCCGCGGGGTACACCGATTCCAAAGGCTTGTTTGCACCGCGTAAATCGATCATGCATTACAGCCAGGAAAAGAAAATTGCTGGCGTAACGATTGACGATATTTACTTGGGCAACGGTGCGTCCGAGTTGATCGTGATGAGCATGAACGCGCTCCTGAACAGTGGGGATGAGGTGCTCGTGCCGGCGCCGGACTATCCGCTGTGGACGGCGGCGGTCAGTTTGTCTGGCGGCAGGCCGGTTCACTACATGTGCGATGAGCAGGCCGATTGGTACCCGGATATCGATGATATTCGCAAGAAAATCACATCGAACACACGAGCGATTGTGGTTATCAATCCGAACAATCCGACAGGTGCGCTATACCCGCGTGAACTGCTAGAACAAATTGTTGAGCTAGCCCGTCAGCATCAGTTGATCGTCTTTGCTGATGAAATTTATGACAAAGTGCTTTACGACGGCAACGTTCACAACTCAATTGCCTCGTTGGCTGATGATGTGCTTTTTATTACGCTCAACGGCCTGTCAAAAAATTATCGCTCGTGTGGCTATCGTGCGGGCTGGATGATCGTCTCTGGTGAGAAGCGCCATGCGAAAGACTACATAGAGGGCTTGAATATGCTGGCGTCGATGCGTCTGTGCGCTAACGTGCCCGGCCAATTCGCCATCCAGACGGCGCTTGGTGGCTACCAGAGCATTAACGATTTGGTTGCCCCGGGCGGTAGGCTCACTCGCCAACGCGATCTCGCGCACAAATTACTGACCGATATTCCCGGTGTTACTTGCGTGAAGCCGAAATCGGCGCTGTATATGTTTCCGCGGCTCGATCCACAGATGTACCCCATCGAGGACGATCAGCAATTCGCGTACGAGCTTCTGGCAGAGGAGCGAGTACTTATCGTTCAAGGAACTGGTTTTAACTGGCCGACGCCAGACCATTTCAGGGTAGTGTTTCTGCCCAATGTGGACGATCTTGAGGTCGCCTTTGGTCGTATCGCGCATTTTCTCGATGGTTATCGCCGTCGCCATGCCCGCTGAGCGGAATTACAGAATTAGTGAATCAAATTTAGATGATGAAATCGATCAAAGTTGGGCTTCTGGGTATCGGCACCGTTGGCGCTGGTACCTTTACCGTATTGCAGCGGAACCAAGAGGAAATTCGCCGTCGTGCGGGTCGTGGCATTGAGATCGTGATGGTCGCCGATCTTGATACCGATCGTGCAAAGCAGATTACCGGTGGCACCGTTGAAGTTGTTGCCGATGCAAGCCAAGTTGTGAACCATCCCGAGATCGATATTGTGGTTGAGTTAATCGGGGGTTACGGGATAGCCCGAGATTTGGTGATGAGGGCAATTGCAAATGGCAAGCACGTCGTCACCGCGAACAAGGCACTGCTCGCCACGCACGGGACCGAGATTTTTCAGGCCGCGCAGGAAAAGGGCGTCGTCGTTGCGTTTGAGGCCGCTGTAGCCGGTGGCATTCCAATCATTAAAGCTTTGCGAGAAGGCCTGACGGCGAATCGTATTCAATGGATTGCTGGAATTATCAACGGGACGACCAACTTTATCCTGTCTGAAATGCGTGATAAGGGGCTCGATTTCGATGTGGTACTCAAGCAGGCTCAAGCGTTGGGCTATGCCGAGGCAGATCCAACATTCGACATCGAGGGGATCGATGCTGCTCACAAGGCAACGATTATGTCAGCCATCGCATTCGGTGTACCAGTACAGTTCGTCAAAGCTTACGTTGAGGGCATAACTAAACTCTCTGCCACAGATATTCGCTATGCAGAGAAATTAGGGTATCGCATCAAACTTCTGGGTATTGCGCGCAGAGTGCATGCGGGCATCGAATTGCGTGTGCATCCGACACTAATTCCGGCAAACCGGCTGATTGCAAATGTAGAAGGGGCGATGAACGCCGTGTTAGTGCAAGGCGATGCGGTCGGGGCAACCTTGTATTACGGGAAAGGTGCGGGTGCAGAACCAACGGCCTCAGCCGTGATTGCAGATCTGGTCGATGTAACTCGCCTCGCCACCGCTGATCCCGAACATCGCGTGCCGTATCTTGCATTTCAGCCTAACCAGATGGCCGATACGCCTATTTTGCCGATGGCAGAGGTGACAACTAGCTATTACCTGCGTCTTCGCGTTGCAGACAAGCCCGGTGTTCTGGCTGACGTTACCCGCATTCTTGCTGATGCATCGATATCAATTGATGCAATGTTGCAGAAAGAAGCAGGAGAAGGGGAAACGCAAACTGATCTCATTATTCTGACTCATGAGACCAAAGAGAAAAATGTTGACGCAGCGATCATCGCTATCGAGTCACTACCGACCGTCTCGGGTAAGGTCAACAGAATCCGGCTTGAGCAATTAAGTTGATATTGTCTAAGGATGCAAGCAGCGATTGGGCCGAACCCCCAATCGCTGAAGTGGCGGTCATTTGAAGTTTAGATTTCTTGAATAAAACGTTGCCCTTTGGTGCGACCTGTTTCTGCCTTCCCAAGGTTGCGATCGTAAGTGAGGCCTACGCAAACCTACCTGGCTCTCGCTTTGTTAAAGCCGATCGTTTGCCCATGACTGCTTGCCGAGATTAATGAAACCAATCTTGCGCATGTGCGATTTTCTGGGAGCCTATCGTTTTAGGGGGTGATGCCATACGCTCAGCCCGCAAGCGAAGTGCAGAATGCCAGATACCTGTCAGCCCTTTTTCCTGCTAGCCAATAAGCGCCGATAGCGATAGAGCCAACCGTGCGAGGATTCCATCAGCGAGTGTCGCACTCGTGCTCCTTCGCGCTTTGACTTGTGCTTGTTGCGTCGACTGCGAACCCACGGCACCAAGACGATCTGCCAGATACGCTCGTACACATTGCGTCCGACATAGCCCAGACCAAGGTACAGCCACGAGTATGGCGCAGCTGGCTGATCGATGACGATGCGCGCTAAAGCTTCCTCAAGCAGCACGATGTCGTGCCGGTGGGCGCCGCCGACTACTGACACTGTATTGCCCAAGTAACCTGTGCGGCACATCGCCATTCAACGAGATGGCTAGCTGCTGCGCGATATGTATTGCAAAGGCGCGAGCTGTAATGCCAAGAAAGCCAATGATGTGCGCACCGAACGGCATCATTTACCGTTTAAATAATCTGGCGCGTTTATGGTATTACACTCGATTGCTGCTTCTGAATAAAAAGTACTCGTTGTTCTTAACGCCCAATCTCCTCCACGGTGGGATTAGACCATTAATTCAACTGCTACTCAATTCTGAGGGCGCGTCGATATGCCATCAAAAAATACAATATGAGGTGCGGCACATTAGCCGATCTTATTAGCCATACCTTTAAGAGAGTCCGATATTTCCTTGATGATCGCCGAGAAAACTGTAGCAGTGACTGTATATCGGGCAAGTTGATATTGAAGTTTGAGGAGCTGTGAGCTTGTAACCTCTCCGCCTTCCGGAATTGCACCCAATGATTGTCGAAGAGCCAAATCCGACGTCTCCATCGGCGCTTCGACGCTTTGATAAACAGCGTTCAATCCACTATTACGTAAGTCTGCCATTTCGCTCCTCTCTGAGTTGATCCAAATCCTACTGTTCCATGATTGCCATCACTAAAATTGCACTTTGGACTGCTAGCTTGGTCGCTTCAATTGCTTTGAAATTTTGCGGAGATTGAAGTTTACGTGCCTCTACGGCCATTTGTTGTTGCAAAGCTGCTAATGTTGTAACGATTTGCTGCCTTAGTTTCCCGTCTGTGTCGGCTTCAAGGTATTTTTCAAGAGAGGCCAACATATCATCACAAATTTCCATCGATCATCTCCCGAGCTTGAATCGCTCTTTGCCCTCAAATACCACTTCTTGATCGCCAACGGTACTCAAAACATACCCGTTGCTGTCGCCGCCTTTACCTATTCGAATCCCATCGGTTGTCACCACAAACGGTGTTGTACCACCAAGCACCATTTGTACTTCAATTGGAGGATTGCGGCGAACGACTGAAACGGTTGCTCGTATTGGTAGTACGCTCGCGTACTCGCTACCGAATGCAGTCAGGAGGCTTTCCCATTTCGGAATATCTTGTTCGAGAAGGCGCCCGCGAACAATGAACTCAGGCTGTCGTTCGACGATCTGCAACTTCGTTCCGAAATTGGATGCATTAATCCGCTCCTGCAAGACTGCAGAGAGATCCTCGGGCGCGAGAAGCGAACCAGAAATCGATTGAATTCCTGGGACCTCGGAGCGAATTCGTTCAAATAGTGACTCCCTTATCGTCAAATTACCAATTGCACCAGCTACCAATGCGTGGCCGTTTGCCACGGACAAGATTACAACCTTAATTTTGTGCGGATCCGCTTGTTGTTCAACGACTTTTCTGCATGCATCAAACAGTTCACTATCAACATAAATTTTTACCGAATAAGAACCACCGTTTTTCCTGATCGCCTCCAGAATCGTTTTTCGCGACGCCGGATCACGAACGTATCCAGTGATTTGTAACTTGCCATCTGCGCTGCTGGTTATGCTGAAGTCGTTTTTCGGGGCTACACGCGCCAGAAAATCTCGTAAATCACGAGTTTTTTCCGAGCTATCAGAGTTTTCTGCAACCGCTTTTGAAGTTTGTGGGGCTGATTTGTCTCGTAATAGCAAGGCTGTTGTCACTAAACTGGCTATTACGAGCAGTGCAACTGCAACAAATGGGACATAAGTTGATCGTAGTGCCAGACTGACTTTGTTAATCAATACGGATTGTGGTGCAAGCCGGGCAGCGGTGGGCATGCTTGGCGGAGAAGCCGGTTCAATCTGAGGTGGGGGAGGAGAGGAAAGTCCAGCGATCGCTGCAATATCCTCAGCATCTGGCCATTCTGAATCAAGCAGATCGATCGTTATCCAAACGCCACCCAATTCCACTGGCATGCCGAGACGAAGAGCGAGGATGTCGCTAATTTCGTTTCCTTGGGCGTCGAATACACTACCCTCGACAGGCGCAATTGATGGAATTTCACCATCGAATTCCAAATTAGCATGGGTTTCTCGCATTCTCGGACCCGCAAGGATGATCTCGCACTCGTCTCCGGTACCCAGTAAGTACTTTCCTGGTGAGATTGAAAGCCTGCTTCCAGCCTGCGGTCCGTAGAGAACACGTAGCTCGACCTGTGCGAGCATTGCTTCAATCTGAGGTTCAATTTTCATATGACGAATGAACTTTCGATTCGACCGCGATACAATTTGTCAGTCCTCCAGATCCTGACCTTTTCATGTCCATATCCTCTGAAGTACTTGGAAACATTGCATTGTTTCGGCTACATGGGCACATCGACAAACAGCTGGCAGCAGAGCTTGACGAACAGTTTGCGAGTGCCCTTGATGACGGCGCAAAAAACCTCGTGCTGGATTTTTCTCGCGCGACACACATCGGAAGTGATGCTTTGAAGGTTATCTTGGCTGTATTCAAGCGCGTTCGCGCGCAGAACGGGCGGGTTGTCCATTCTGGAGTGAGCGAAGAAGTTAGGTCTTTATTGAACGTAGCAGGTTTTACGTTTTTACTTGATGAGTTTGAATCGATCGAAGCTGCAATTACCAATATTCGAGATCTCGATTTGGGAGCACGACTGAATTGAATTTTTGCAAGCACCTTCATAATTCAACCCTCGCTAACGGTTGAATGTTGACCTCAGAAGTAAGTTCCTGATAGGAAAGAACCGGTAGTTCATATAGTTCTTGTTCAATCATCTTCCGCATATATCGCCGAATATCCATCGACGTAAGTAGAACTGGCTTCTGCATTGATCTCGAGAGATCGCCAACTGTCTTTTTGATATTTTCAAGAAGTTGTCGAGAAGTCGACGGATCAAGTGCCAGGTAAGAGCCCCCCGACGTCTGACGCACTGCGTTTCTCACAGTATCTTCAACGTTAGGCGCCAACAAATAGGCTGGTAGAACATTCAAGCCTGCGGAATGACGAAAACTAATATGCCGCTTCAAAGCGACGCGTACATACTCTGTAAGCATGACAGAGTCCTTCTCTTTCTGTCCCCATTCAATCAGCGCCTCCATTACAGACCGCAGATTACGGATTGACACTCCCTCACCCACGAGCCGCTGCAAGATTTCAGCGATCTTGTGGATTGGCATTACGCGCTGGACCTCCTTCGCAAGCTCTGGGAATTTCTGTTCAAGGTCAGTAAGCAGGGCGCGAGTCTCTTGAATCCCGATAAATTCACCTGCGTGTTTTTTCAGAACCTGTGCAATGTGATAAGAAAGTAATTGCGTCGGCTCAAGGAACGCAATGCCCGCATTTTCCAGTGGTGCCTTCAAATCGATTGAAGCCCAGAGTGTCAGAATGCCGGGAAGAAATCCTTTGTCCTGTTCGAACGGAATAGACAGTGCAGATAAATTATCGGGATCTTCACGAACCAGGAGGTGCTTAGGGCGCATCCTTCCTTGAGATACTGGAATTTCCGACACCAAAATTGCATAGTTTTCAATCGGTAACTGTTGGTTAAATCGTAGTGTGATCCCGGGAAAAATAATTCCAAGATCTTCAAAAAGTGCTCGTCGAACATTTATTAATTCATTGTTCAGCGCTTGCGAAGAAAATGATTTTTCAAGACCTGGGTTCATATCAACTAAAAGTGGAACCGTTGGTGAAAAACCTTCAGTGTCTGATGTACTCTTATCAGCGCCACTCTCAGGCGATGACGCTCCAACAGTCGTGACTTTGCCAGTCTTTGGGTCAACGACTTTGCGTTCTCCTTTAAAAAACGTATAGCCAATAATCCCAACGGCAACAGACAAAACGAGAAACGTAACTGTTGGCATTCCAGGAATAGCAGCAAAGCCTAGCATAACCGCAGAGCCGATCATGAATGCTTTCGGTTGAGACAAAAGTTGTGCGCCAATATCGCTACCAACGTTAGACCCACTTCCATCGCTGCTTGTAACTCGAGTGACGATCATGCCTGCACATACAGAGATGAAAAGCGCAGGAATTTGCGCAATTAATCCGTCACCAATTGTAAGAATTGAATAAATTTTGACTGACTCCGAAGCCGTCATTCCCTTTTGTAGTACACCAATCAATACGCCGCCTAGTAGATTAACTGCAACAATGATTAGTCCGGCAATCGCATCACCTTTAACGAATTTCATCGCGCCATCCATCGCGCCGTATAACTGACTTTCTTTTCCCACCAATTCTCGACGGCGTCGCGCTTCATCCATATCAATCGTTCCCGCACGCAAGTCTCCATCAATTGACATTTGCTTTCCGGGCATTGCGTCAAGGGAAAATCGCGCCGCAACTTCAGCTACACGCTCCGATCCCTTTGTAATCACAACAAATTGCACGATCGTGAGAATGAGGAACACCACCAAGCCGACAACCAAGTTACCTCCGACAACAAAATTGCCAAACGTGTAAATAATATGACCGGCATCTCCATTCAATAAGATGAGACGGGTGGTAGCAATTCCAATCGCTAATCGAAATAGCGTTGTTACTAACAAAACTGATGGAAACGACGAAAAAGCAAGTGGATTAGGGAGATACATTGCCACCATCAGCAAAATCGCTGAAAGACACATATTAGTGGCAATTAGAGCGTCGATAAGCCAAGTTGGTAAGGGAAGAATCATCATAAAGATGATACATACGATCAGCGTCGCCAGAACAAGATCGTTCCTTTTTACTGCCTTATTCAGCAGCAACTGTATAGCTTGTGTAATCTTTTCCATATGATCAGGTTCGACCGTTACCTGCTTGCCGATAGCGAATAAACATACGGAACGCGCGCGACGCTTCAAGCGAACGACCGGCTTTAATTAATGCTTTTCCCCTTAAAAGCCACGCGAGCGCCGGATCTTCCGGATCAGGGAAAACATTATCTAATATTGATAAAGCGCCAGTCGAATTTCCAGACAGAATGAGCGTATATGCGTGTGACAGCAGAATCTGCTGATCATTATTAACGATTTCGCTCAACGCATCAAAAATTATTGCTGCGCGTACAGGTAAATTATTTTGGATCATTAAAACACCCAAAAGCCTGAGCGCGTTAAAATTTTCTCCGCCTCCCGAACTCAGACGAGTCGCATCATTGACCGCGTCATCCATGATTAAACTCATTGTCATCCCTGCAGCAGAGCAGAAAAATATATCTGGGCAAGTCTGTTAAGGTCGTCCTGGTCGTCGAGAAGTTGGGCAAGTCGACCAAAGCGCTTTGATGACTTATGGCGTCGTTTCGCAAGCATTCTAATTTCCAATTTGAGCGTTGTTAATCTCGATCTGAAATTCTCAGCGCGCAAAAAATTATAGTTTTCAAAATTTTGGCTTAAACGCTCAATAATAAAATCTTCATAAGATTTCATTGGATAAAGACTTGCCAATTGAGGTTTGTCTGAAAGAGATGTCGGCGGTAGATCTGCATTTGTTGTAAAAATTTCCTGAGTAATCGACTTATAACAAACCGATTCAATTCCATTTGCTAGCTGAATATGCGCTTTTGATATTTGTGTAGTGTGCATAGATAGAAATTAGGTACCTTATTGAAGCTTCCGAGTTAGAGCGGAAAAGAGCTAGGGAGTCCATTGTGTTGCAAATTTATTAAAAATGTTCCTTCAAAGCCTCAGATTTGGTGGGAACAAGCGTTTTTTACAAGTTACCAAGTCGCAGGAAGGTACAAAATCGAGTAAAACGCAGCAGTAAATTTGCCAGCCTAATAGAAATCGGAGGAATCCACCATGCCAGCGCCAGTGACACCTCAAGCATTAGATGATTGGCTCAAAAGTAGTAATACGCCGAACGTTATGCACAACATTGCGGTCATCAATGCGAATCTGTCAAGTGTATACGCGGAAATATTAAATCTCCAGAAAGATGTGGTTTCCGAAGTAAGCGAGCGGTTAAAAAAAATATCGGAACTAACTAATGAAATCCGGGCTGTTAAGTTAGATGATTCCGCTAGCCCTAACGGAAAAGGACCACTTGGACGAACAAAAGAAGATACATTGAGAATACTGACGTCGCTTAAAAATTTCGGTATCCCTAATATCGATGAAAAAATTGCTGAGGCTAACAAGGAAACTGGACCTCTGACCGTCTTGAAAGCGTGGATAGATACGGTCGTGCCTTCTTTGCAAGGGGTAAGCGAGAGTGAAAGTAATCGTTCACAGCAAGAAGGATTGCGTCTTCAAACATTCACAAGTAGATACACGCAATCTGCTGAGGGCGCGCAAGCAGCCATGCAAAAATCTGCACAAAATCTTGCAACATTAATAAATAATTTCCGAATTTCTGGCTGATGAAAAACCACTAAGGATTGCCATGCAATCAATTAAAGATTCGGGTATATCAGAGATTATAAGTCGTGCGGAAAATATTATTGACGAACTGAATGACGGAGCGACATTTTCTTCATCTGAAAATTTTACCGATCAAATAGCCGAGGCATTGTACACGCATGGATATATTCAATATCAAGGAGGTAGGTATGAAGATGCGGCAAATACTTTTGGCTACATTATCTTCAATGATCCGATAAATATAAGGGCAATACGAGGGCTCGCGAGTAGTTTGCAAATGCAGGGAAGATATTCGCAGGCATTATTCTTTTTAAATTTCGCTGCCCTAGCGGATGACGATAACGCTGATGTCTCGTTGCAAATTGTTGAATGTTTTCTCCGCTTAGGTCAAAGACGAGATGCGCTTGCTTTGCTCGGCAAAATAGAAGTAGCTCTCGCTAAGGATCCAAAGGACGATTACTTTAAAAAAAGAGTTGATGGATTTCGCTCATTACTTGGCGATAAATAGATTTTGCAACCTATGCGTCAATAAGTTGAAGTTTTGGCTTTAATTGAGAGTCATCACATGAATGTTAATACTTCCAATTTTAATCGTGCAAATTCCATTGCGGAAAAGCCAAATCTAATAAACGACAATCTGCTTGTAAGCGATTCCGAGAATTTAAAAATCGCGCCAGATGACTCAAAAAAATCATCACAAATAAGTGAGGTCGGATACAAACAAGAACTTTTGCCAACGGCGACTTGGGGTGCGCCGCCACGGCTTCCAGCACTTATATTGGAGCCAGATATAGCCCAGGTAGTCACAGCTAATGCCCTCGGTAACGCGCAAGAGCTGCAAACAAAATCCTTGATAAATAATTTGAAGTCAACTTCTGAAAATCTGAAAGACATAAACAAAAAAAAGATGGAAGTCTTGCAAGATCGTTTAAAAAAAGTGCTACAGCAAATGGAGGAGCAACGAAAGCAAAAAGTTGCAGCTGATGTTTCATTTGGGCTATCGATTGCAGCGTCGATTTTTGCGCTCATAGGTTCAGCTTTGCTTACTGCGATTTCATTTGGGGCTGCAGCACCAGCGTTGGTAGGAGCTGCGGTCGGTGTTTGCACAACGATTATGGACGGCGTAGACCGTGGCCTCAAAGAGGCCGGCGTAAAGTTCGAAACTGGCCCGCTTGCTGGAAAGCCGGCAACCGCATCGTTGGCCGGCCTACTCGGGGCAGCGTATGAGGCAATGATGGTTTCAAGTCCGGAATTTCAGAGGCTTGATAAAGAAGAACAACAAAAAAGAATTGTCGGGGTTCAAATAGCTGTGACGGTAATGGTTTCCGTGATGCTCATGGGGATAAGCGTTGGATCGGCGGCGGGGGGGCTTGCAAAGCTCTCATCGGATACGATCAAAGCCGCAACAAACCTATCATCGCTTGTGTCGAAATGCGCAGGAGGGCTTACCGCGAAAATAGCCGAGATCGCTCAAGTTTCAACAGAAACGGCAAATAGCGTTGCGACGATTAGTAATTCAGTATTTGGAATTCAGCTTGCGGATATTAATTTCTCTTTTAATGAACTTGATAATCAGAAGCAGTTTTTTGAGGCACTTGCAGAAGCAACTCTTAACTTAATAAATAGTAACCAAGACGTGCTCGAAAGTGTTCAGCGGTCGTTCGGGGAATTTATTGAGAGCGTATCAGAATCGCTCAATAATTATTATTCCTCATCTAAAAATATTGTCGTAAACGTTTAATTTTTATATGAGGTTTTGAAATGAGTTTTGACCTGACAATGAGCGCGTCGCTGCAAGAGTCATTAATGAGAATTTCCACATTTTCTCACGATACTAATTTCTCGGAGAAAGAAATAGAAGGCAAACTTGCTGAGTTATCAAAGCCAGCGCTTAAGTTGCTCGACGAAGCAATCAGTGACGTTGGTGGTACAAGAAAGCTCTTGCTGGAGCATTTAAAAGGCATAATTGAAAGTGGAAACTGGGCTGCTTTGCCTGCACCTAACGATGTAAAGCTTACACTTGATAAAATTAACCGAATAACAGTGGCGATCACTGATGTGCAGAAAGGGTTAATGGCTGACGCGAATGAAATTTTCCGCGAGTTGATGGAAATAATGCGAAAGATGAGTCTTGAAAACAAATTCGCACAAGGAGCTCAGCAAAATATTGAACTTAAGGCTGCGCAAAGTGCTATTGACCAAAGAAGGAGTGCCGCCTGGCACCAGTATAACTCGGAGATTTCAGCTGCTGTTGGGCAAATGTTGGGCGGCATTGTCGGTGTTGCAGCTTCAGGTGGAGCTGGTTTGCAGACAATAAAAGCACTCCAAAAGTCGAAGGAAGCGACCAAGTCTGCTCTAGACATGGTCAAGAATCAAAGCATTGGTAATAAACCGAATTTGCCAGATCGGAATTCCGCATCGCAAGCAGACGTACCTTCAAATCTAGTTGCCAACTCAAGTTCTTCGACTAATTCTAAATCTTTACCGCAGTCCATCAATGTAAATACTAAAGAGAATAATAAAAATTCTATCAGTAAAATTGGTGATGGAATGACGCATAAAAATTCTGTGAACTCATCAATCAATCCTGCTTCAAATAAAACGGATAATTTTTCTGTTCACAAAGCCGATGATTCCAAAGCCTCGCGTTCAATCGGAAATGAAATGAAAAAAGATGAATCAGATGACCTTCTTTCAGGCGCAGATAATATCTTAAATCAACTTCCGAATTCCAATCCGCGTAACGCTGACTATTTGAGACAAGCTGCAGATATTCACAATGCCAAAGCGAATTACTTACAGAGCTTCGGTACAGCAGCTTCAAGTCTTCTAAATTCTTTTGCTGGTTATGGTGCAGCAATCCATAAACGCGATGGCGCGCTCGATCAAAGCTCTGCAGAAGTAAATCAAGTAATCAAAGAAATGGCTCAAAAAAATTTCCAAGGAGCGGGCGATGGATACGCTTCTGCTAAAGAGGCGCTCAGATCTGCAATTGGAATGATTTCTGCGATCGAGCAGACGTTTTCAAGTGTTGGATCGCTGCTTGCAAGGAATTCAGTATGAAGTCTCTTGCCAATCCACCAGAACCAGTTAGCCCTGTCACATCTGCGTCAGGTTTGGCATTCACGCACATTCAAACACTCAGAGAGCAATTGAGCCGCCTTCCCGAAGTAGCTCGTTTCACTGATGAGCAGGTTGAAATAATTTATGGGATGGCCTATGCGATGTTTAGCCAAGGTAAGTTGGATGTGGCGCACGGCTTGTTTGAAACTCTTACTATATATCGACCATTAGATGCTCGAATTTTGTTGGCTCACGGAATATGTTGTAAAAGAATGCTGCGTTTTGAGGAGGCAATTGCGTCATTCACATCTGCATATTTTATCGATCCGGATGAATTAAACTCAGTGATTCATTTGTCAGAATGCTTGGCTGTTACTGGAAAGCTCGAAGATTGTAAAAGAATTTTGGAGCCAGTTATTTCATTTGCAGATATTGATGAAAAATATTTATCTTTGAAAAAGCGAGCGTTGACCTTGAAAGAGATGCTCGAAAAATCTCAGATTTCTGAAATAAATGATGGAAAATAAAAAAGAAAATTATTCTGGCATTCTGAATTCAGATCAGGTTCGGCTCCTTTCGTCGGTTGGCTTCATGGCTGCACGAACTGGATTTTATTCGCAGGCGACGTATATTTTCGAAAGTTTAATTGAAAATCGGCCTGATATGGCGTTTGGCTTTGTGGGTCTTGCGCTGTCGAATTTGTGTATTGGATCATCGACAGGCGCTGTAAATATTCTAGAAGGCAGAGCATTGGCTCAAGTAAAGGATGTCGAAGAAATAAAAGCATGGTTGGCAATTTCACTTTGGTTTTCTGGCGAAACAAGAAAGGCATTCAATCTGGCAAACCAATTGGAAAACGAGGATGTCGATCCTGCCACGAAAGCATTGATTGAACGAATATTTTTCTCCGTAGCTTAAAAATTTTATTTAAAAGTTTTTTGCAAATTTCCCCACGTGAATGGCATCGATTTTGGCTAAATTCTATTTAATTTACTAAGGCTAGAAATTAAAAACAATGGCGATTGAAATGCAGATAAATAATACATATGAAATGGCTTCATCATCAGGAGCGGATTTTATTATAGATGATACTCTGAGTATATCTCCATCTATTTTGGCCGACGGTAAATATTTTTCCGATTTGATGCAATCTTCAGTAGACCAGAAAATAAACAGGGTTGGTGAGGTTGCGCAGATTGCTGGAGGGCAGAGTCAGTCGTTCAACACGTATGGTGATCGATTCGTTGCAAAGTTAGACGCGATTGGTAAAGAGTTTAAGGAAAACATGGCGCGGGCACACGAAGAAATAAATAAACCTCCAGGCCAATTATCACTGAGTGACTCTTTGAAATTTCAATATGAGCTGGCGGTCGTATCACTTCATATTGACGTTGTAAGCAAAGGAGTTCAGAAGGCCGTTCAAAATATAGATACCTTAGTAAAGATGCAATGATAAGAAGAATAATATTTTCGTTTTTGCTTCTTCTTGTTCTCCTCGGATTTTTCGGCTGTGGTAACCGAGTTGAGCTGCTAAGTGATATTTCTGAATCTGAAGGAAATGAAGCAATTTCGGTACTGCTCACGGCAGGGATTTCGTCCTCGAAAATCCCTAGAAAAGATGGACTTGTCAGTATCGATGTTGAACACAGTCAGGTTGCCAGAGCTATTGCTATTCTTGGAGAGGAAGGCTTACCGCGTGAACGATTTGTGAAAATGGGGGATGTATTTAGGAAAGAGGGTCTAATCTCTTCTCCCCTTGAAGAGCGGGCAAGATATATTTGGGCGCTTTCACAGGAATTGTCAGCGACATTGTCGCAGATTGATGGTGTCATTAAGGCGCGAGTACATGTCGTTCTTCCTGAAAAGACGGGAGGGGGAGAGCCGTCTCTACCATCGTCTGCTGCAGTTTTTATCAAACATAAACAAGGCATAACTTTGGAGGACTCGGTCGTTCAAATTAAGCGATTAGTATCGAATAGCATTCCTGGTCTTTCTTCTGATAAGGTGACTGTGGTAATGCTCACCTCGATGGTTCGCTTAACTCGGCCAGACGATAATGTTCGAGCAGCGCAAAATGCTAAAGGTGGTATTTCCCAAAAAGAGGAATTGACGCTCAATGTTTCCGGCAAAGGCCAGGATATTTATTTTGAAAGACGACAACTAATTGTTATTTTTTTTATTTTAGTAGCTTCGCTCGTATCCATAATGGTAATTTTTTCGTATCGCCAGTTGCGCAAAAAGAAAAGTAATGCTGATGCTCAATCGTCGGTGACTCCAACTTAAGGCTCTGGCTAGAGTTAATTTGTATGGATGAAATTGGGGCATTGCTTTCGTCTGGCCCAGAAAAAATACGGAAGATTATGTGCTTTAATTTTGATCTTGCAAGTTATTTGCACCCATCAAGAAGGGGTTTGTTTTTTCCTGAGTTGCCATTCGCGATATGGAATATTCGTCGAGCGAGCCAATATATTTCTAATGAAATATCGAGAAAAATTGGTGCGTCGTCGATATTTGTAGATCCAAATTATAAATTTTGGGATATCGCACTTCTTTCTGGTGGGGAAATTGAGGTTTTGGCCCGATATTCTGGGGCAGTCTTGATGGTCGGTAATATTCGTTCCAGTCTTTCGCGTGATAGTGTTTTGTTCTGGAAAAATACAGTCGGAAAAGATGCGTATGAATTTGCTATAAATTCGGCATCCCTGCTTCCTAAAATAAACATAAGGGAAGATTTTATCCGCGATCGTTCTCCAACGGAAATAGGATATCTTATTTTTGCTTCAGCCATTAAACAGATGCCTGATCCCGTTGCTGTGCGTTGCAATCTTAAGCTCCCGGAACTTGATATTGATCTTCAAGTTGAGCCTTTCAAGGCAATGCGCTTTATTTCCACCATTCTAGAGGTTTCGAGGAAAGAATGGAATTTGTAGAAGAAAAGAAGTTTATGCGTGTCAGATTGGATTCTGCGAAAAGAATCATTAAGTCGAATGATTTACTTGCGTTTAAATGTGCAAAGCAGATAATCGCTGACGCTAATAATATTAAAGACGAAATTTTAGCTGAGGCGAAAATAAAATATGAAGAAGAAAAGTATAGGGGCTATAAAGAAGGGCGTGAGCAAGCAAAGTTCGAGCAGAGCGCGAACATGATTGCTATAGTTAGCCAAACGGTAGATTATTTTTCAAAGGTCGAAATTCAGATGGTTGATCTGGTCTTTGAGGCGGTGCGAAAAATTGTTTTTGAGTATAACGACAGAGAAAGAATAGCCGAAGTGGTCAAGGGCTCTCTAGCTTTAGTAAGAGCACAAAAAATGATTACATTGAAAGTTCATCCCTCTCAATGTGAGTCGGTAAGTGATGATCTGGAATATTTGCGCTCAATATTTCCGACAATTGAGCATATCAATTTGGCATCTGATGCATCTGTAAAAATCGATGCCTGTGTGATCGAATCAGACGTAGGAAAAGTTGAATCAAGTATGCAGAATCAACTTGAAGCCTTACGCTCAACAATGGAAAAAGTGTTTGGTTGCTCGTCCAATACGGGCGGCGGATTTCATTTGCACGACCATGATTCTAGATTTACCATCGCGGATCGCAATGCAGTTATTGATTAAGGTTATTAAAAATGCGGCAAAGTTTAGATGAATCTGATTTAAATAACCAGTGGCGAAGAAAATTCATCGAACTTTCTGAGGAAATTTTTCGTGAGCTTGGATTTTCACCACCGCTCATGGTTCACGAGGAGAGTTTGCCTCTAGCGATGGAGTTGGAACTGGATGGGATCTCATTTGAATTATTGCATGTACCCGGTGAGCTCAGTGAACAAATTAGAATAATGTGCTCGCTTGGAGTGATCCCTGAAAATTATGTGGCGCACGGTTTAGAAATGTTGCTGACAGAAAATTTGAAAAATTCTCGGGAGCATTCGTGGTGGTATGGTCTTGACTCGGATCTCGATGAATTGCTCTTACTTAGTTCACAAGATATCGCAGGTATTAGTGCTCAGAGATTGCTGGAAGATATGCAAAATATGATCAAGGAATCATCTGAGTGGCAGAAGATTTTTTTTGATCCAACATTTAATCCTTGCGGTGCACCGAATGGTGAGTTATACCCAATATTAGTGTAAAAACAGAGCTGCTATGTCGACAGTAAATGCTGCAATATACAGGCAACGTTTCTTGGCTATCGTAGATGAGGTCCGTTCTGCTTTAGGTTACGCGCTGCGGGACTATGATCCGGATCCAGGTGAAGCACTAGCTATGGAGATGATGTATGGAAACTTCGAGTTTGCGGTCGTACACTCTCATCGATTTTCTCCCTCGAAGGTATTAGTTGAGTGCCAATTTGGAGAAATTCCAGTGGCACAGAAGGAGGAAATTTTAAGGCAGGTTCTCCGGATGAATTCTGTTCTGGCTGAATTGGATGGATCTGTCTTTTCAATCGACGAAACCAGTGGGAAGTTGGTTTATATGCTCCCATTAAGAATGGACTCTTTGACTGGCATGCGACTTATTTCTAAGATGACAGAAATTACTTGGCATGGTCGCAAATGGTTGGAAACGAGGTTTTTCCCCGATCGGATCATTGATTCTGCTAGTGTTCCTAGTCCCGTGTTTCTAGCTTAAAAATTATTCATTAAATCCGAACAAAATAAATTTTTTCGATTTTTCTGATTTCAAGGCTCGCTAAAAAACTGGATTTTTCGCGTCCACAATTACGATTCGGTATGAAAAACCTTGCAAGGTCGGGCTTACAAATAAACTCTCCCGGCAGCATAAAAAAATATCTTCTTGTTTGTCCAACTAACTGGATCGCATGTTAGAAAGGCAACGCGATTGCAGGCTTGTATGTGGCCTATGGTCCCACTGGTCAAATCGTATCGCTTGGCTGCTGCTGCATTCCGGGCGGAGTCGCGATCGATGCGATGCTGGTGTTGCTGCGCGCGTGTATGGAGTTAGGAAGCTCTCGATGCTACGGAGATGATCTCCCATTCCTTAGGGGATTGTTGGATTTGCGAGTGGACTGACACATGCGTCTTCGAACGCTTCGGGCGGTGTTGTCATCGGTCAGCCGACTGCGTTTTCCTCGTGACTGTTTATGTCAGATGTTCGGACATTTTTGGGCTACGCGGACCTTCAGAAGGTAGCGCCCTGTGACAGTTTAAAAACTCAGTGGAAAAATTTCTGAAGCAGCAGGGGCGTTGCCATCGCGCCGTAAATTATGTTTTCGAGACGTCGAACTGCTGCGCCAGACCTCTGACCGAACGATGCAACCACTTCGGCCGTGCAAACATTCGCTCCATCACGCAGCGGCACGACTGCACCGCAAAGCCCTGCTGCGTTTGCAGTCGCTGTGCCACCTTGACCGTAAAGTCCAAGAATGCCGCCTTGTCCATCATGGACGGATGCTCATAGATAGCAGTGTAATGATCCAGTAGAGTCTGCTCGGGTTAGGCCGCTGATGCAAATGCCTCAGAGCGTGTTTTCAAACCCAGCGCCTCATACGGTCGCTGGCAGTTATAAGAGCTAATCTAGTCCTCGATCACACGGCTGGCATGTCGCAGCGTTTCGAACTGATGCCGATGCACGAATTGCTCTCTCAACGTGCGAATTATTCGTTCGCCCATCTCGTTGGGCTGTGGGCGGTGCGGCGTTATGAATTCCTGTTTCAGCCCTTAGCTGCGCTCCAGCGCCGTGTAGCTGCGGCTGGTGAAGACCACGCCATTGTCGAACCGCAGGCCGTCGGCACCCGACCCAGCGTATCAAAGCGTGGGATCAACGCCTGCTCCATTGCCATACCGGCTGTCTTGACTTTGCCCGAGCGACATCGATGCAAACTCAGAAGTTCTCGCGTGTTGCGTTCGATGACCAAGGCAAGGACTGCCCAGCCATTACGACCCGTCCACGCCGGCACAGATCAGTCGACCACCGCTGGTTCGGGTCCCTTGCCACCAATGACAAGGCTTCGATCCGCGGCAGGAAAGCCAACGGCCGCTTCTTTACCTGCCAACTCTTCAACTGGAAGATCTGCTGCACCGTGTTCTTGTTGAAGCTCAACCGGTGCACAACGATCCGGTAGCCACAGGAGAGGTTCTTCTCGATCATCGTCTTGAATGGGTCCGCAAACTGAGGCAGCACCTTCAGCGCAGTGCGCGGTGGCTGATAATACCCATTTCGCCTGGGGATACCGAACCGGTCGCACAGCTTGACAGTCAAGCTCGTCGCTCTTCCTCGGCTGCAGGCCGCCGGGCCTGATCCATCATTTTTCATCGTCATCCAGCAGGCTTTGATACTTTTTTAAAGCACGCATCTGCAGCATCGCTTCGCCGTAGGCTCGCTGTAGCTCACGAATCTACTTCGCGTGTTGTTCTTTGATCTTCAGTGGTTTGGTGTGCAGCGCATTCTCCATGCCCTTGCGAGCGTCCTCGCCCCATCTTTGAGCTCGGAAGGTGCCAGGTCATCGGTGCGGCTGGCTGGGCTTCAGCTACCTTGGTGCGACCTTGCAAAATAACCGGCACCAGCTACGGCTAACGCTCGGCCGTCCAGCGCTTGAATTCTTCTTCCATCGTCGTGGTCATGTCATCTCCCTTGCGGAATATTAACTGAGCAGATTTTTAGCGGGTCCCCACGCGTCAGCCGGAACGTTCAGTCCCATTGGCGCATCATTCAGACCGGTGCTAGCAGTGTGACGATTAGTTATACCGAGCGATCAGATGAGGATGGCATTGAACCATCGGTCGGCAATCGGGGTTGTAGCAACGATAATGCGTCGGGAGAAACGATAAATGGACTCTAGAAAGCCGGATTAAACAACCGTCGCGGGCGTCGGGAAACGCCGGAATCCGTCGAATTGGCAACCCTGCAGTGGGCGCACCGATTAAGCCCCCCTCGGCTGCTGGAGCCAATCGGTCATTCGCCGCCTGCCGAAGCTGAGGCAAACTACTGGCAGCAACTTGCGAGTGAAGCTACTCCGGTTGCTTTGACTTGAACCAGCCAGCCTCCAAGATTCTTGGGGCGATCCAACCATGACCCTGTGCGCCTGACGGCCGCACTTATGACTGTCGAACATGACCCGAGCACTGCAGTCGAACGTCGGCTGCAGCGTCAGCCCATCAAGCCAAATCATCGACGGACGAGCCTGAAGCTCGTGTACAGGATATAGGAGCGAGCATAATTCGCTGACGAAGGATTCGAAGCCGCTTGCATTAAGCCACCGCGGCACCAGTGGGTGGATCCTCGCTCAGGAAAAGAGCTGATCGAGCATAGGCGCCATTGTGGATTAGCGCAACGCATTAAACAATTCACCCAGAACTCGATAACAACGCCGTCCAAATTCATCGACTAGCACTAGGGACCAGATCGTAAGGGATATTCAAACCTCGAAACATTGAGAGGGAGCGCCTCGGCAGCGACCATTCCTGAACGCATATGGAATACCACGAAAAGTGTGTTGGCACACTTTAAAGATGCGCTTCTTTAACCACTGATTTTAACGAAGATATTGCTTCGTTTAGAGATGATAACGATATGGACCGTAAGGGGATCCGAAAACATAAGAATATTTTATTTTTTGAACAACCAACTTGAAGTGGCCAATCCGTTAGTTTTTGATGATTCGATAAAAAAAGAATTTTTTTTAAATCTTCTCGTAATAGGTAAACGCTTGATTTCGATAAATAGACAAGAAATTCTGGAATTGGAATTTCTGATACGCAGCCCATACCGATAGTTATGTCGTCGTCCAATTTCAAATGCAGGCGTTGATCATCGTTAAACTTTAAACCTTGAATTCCGATCTGATGACCGAACTCAGTTATGACTTGCTCTGACCAGTCCATATCTTTTGACTATCATTTTCTGGTTCATTACACGTTGACATTTCTTCTTTTTCTATTGCTTCATCCAGCGCACCCTGAAGAGACTCAAGCAATGCAGTTCTAGATGCGATGTCACTGAATACCTTAAGTGGAATTTCTCTTGTTATCTGTATTAATCCATTGAGAAAAAAAATCAATGGCCTGCCGTGAGGAATCCCAAATTCCCGAGCCATACGATCGAAATATGATGCTGGAATCCATCCTGAACGAGTGATTTTTAAAATTGCAATGAGCAGCTTTCTTACATTAAGACGCTTCTCATCTGTATATGATCCCATGCAGTCTTCCCAGTGAGGATAAAAAGGCGTCAATTTTTTCAATAATGGTTTTCAACATATGCATATTCTGAATTTCCGAAAGGGTTACATATAGTTTTTCTTTGTCAACAGAGCGACAGTCTTCGCTTAGTTGTAATTCGTGTGACAAAGCTTTTTCAAAAAGCGGTATTATCGACTCAAGTAATACATCTTCTGAGTGCCTTTCGAGGAGAGCTTCTGCTGTTTCAGCGAAGCCCATTTGATCTGAATGAAGTAACTCGTCATAGGTTTCAACAATTTCCTTCTCGGCGAAACCCCCAGATTTTTCGAGAAGGTTTTTTAAAGCATGTAAATGACTTCCGTGGGAAATTTGTAACTCATTAATTTCGTCTTCGACTTTTTCTTTGATTAATTCTTTCGTTTTCTCGTCTAAGGTGGGAAGATTTTGAGAATCACTTAGTTTTTTCTTTAATTGAGTAAAATTGAATCGAGCTGTGCCGAATTGTTTAGCAATTTCTTCTTTGTCATCTGAAAGCCCCCGAAAATCTTCAAGCAAAGAATGTATGCGCACTGTATCGTCGCCGGCGGCTTGTAGTTTATTAGCCAATGCAGATAAATCTGGTGTTTCAAATTTCAGTGGCGACATCCATTTAAAAAAATCGTCATCGGAGTTTTGAAGTGCAGCATATATACGTTGAAGAGCAGCGTGAAAATTAGCAATCTCGAGTAACGATTTTCCCGGCTGAGGAAGAGGTTTGTCCTGAAGTAAATTTCTTAAAATGTCCTGAGCTAAATTTGCAGATGCTTTCGAGCTTCCTAGCGTCTTCAAATACTGATGAAGCTCTAGATTGGTCAAGATATCAGCTTTTTCTCTACGCTGAAAATCGATCTTGGACTGTGATAGGTTTAAATTCGGGGCATCTAGTCCGAATTGTCTGCGAAGAAATTCAACTTCTAATTTTTCGTCGATATCTTCTTCAACGGAGCGAATTTTGACTTCTGCACCGTCGAGTGAGCCTGTCTGTAGCTTTGGGTATTTTCCAGTCTCCCTTAATACATTTAGATGCGATTCATTGAGCCGAAGATGATTGTCAAAACGATTCATAGATATTTTTAAAGAAGTCTATGGGTAGTGCAATTGAGTCACATTCCAAATTGAGCAGTTCCAACTAAAAATTTGAAAGGGGAACTTGAACTTGATGCATGTTACATAGACGACAATACAATCTATACATTTTTCCTTGGCTATGAGTGACGACGAAATTTTCGAAAAAGTAAATAAGGCGATAATTGATGCAAGAAAGATAATAGAAAATGCCGAAACTGCACTAAAGCATGTTGCGGAACTAGAACGGTCTCATGGGGTGACAAAAGCAGTG
>JACCDS010399926.1_pt1 | contig 23984 bp, 19 predicted proteins | sample 7446441 | NCBI WGS metagenome assembly JACCDS01 (sample SAMN15323445, study PRJNA562643) | freshwater metagenome | isolation source: river surface water | place: USA:Blue River Watershed | collected 2017-08-17 | reverse complement strand
CAGATGTAGAAGCAAATTTCGAATTCAAATTCCAGTCGCGTCAACAACAAACCGAAATCGAAAGTTCTTCGCGCTACTTTGAAACCGACGATGAAATTATTGCCAATAGCAACTTCCTTCAATTTGGAAATACAGGCAATACCTTTATTTCCAATGCCGTTTCTTTCATTTTGCAGGATGAAATTCTATTTACCTATCGCGACAATGACTTAACCGCATTTTCCGATTGTGTAAAGAAAATTAAAGGGTCAGGGCGTTTTTTCCATTCCGGCAAACAGATCATGGCCACTCTTTTGGAAGTGGGTGTAGACAATGATGCGGATTTGCTCGAGAATTTATCACGTCAAGTTTCTGAACTATCGAAAGAAGTTTCTTTCGGTGGTAACCCCGATGAAGAACTGATTTTGAGAATTTCACGTGTTCAGGAACAAACCATGGAAATTCGTCAGAATGCTGTAGATAAACAGCGTGTATTATCGGCTATTATAAAAAGTCGCGAGTTCGAAGGCGATGATTATGAACGACTTCGAATTGTTATTAAAGACATTAATTCCCTTATTGACCATGCCAATTTCACCTTCCAGCGATTGGAATATTTGCAAAATACCTTCATGGGTCTGGTGAATATTGAACAGAATAAAATCATCAAAATCTTTACCGTTGCCAGTGTGATTTTCATGCCTCCTACCCTTATTGCAAGTATTTACGGCATGAACTTTGAACACATTTCTGCATTCAAATGGGAATATGGATTTACATTTTCAATGGCTTTAATGGTTATCTCTTCTTTAGGAACCCTTTACTTCTTCCGCAAACGAAAATGGCTTTGATTTGTTAGTAAGCTGGAGTGAAGAAGATATTAGCAATTACATTTTTTATTTTTTTGAGTTTTTGGGGGATGGGAAACGCTTCCACAAATTCAATTGTTTTGAATGAACCCAACTTCATTACGATTCGTGCTGCTTACAAATTGGCCTTAACTAACGATAAAAAAATATCCCAACTTAAAAAACAGACCGATGCCTTTCCTCAATCGGGATTGGCCTTAGCATACAACGCTACTGCTTGGGCACTTATGGCGAGGGAAAGCAGTTGGATTCCGGATAAATTGGACTATGCTGCTAAGGCGAATGATTTCCTCAACAAAAGTGTACAGTTGGATCCAAACAATGTTGAAATTCGATTCTTGCGTTTCAGTTTTCAGTGTAACACCCCCGATATGTTGGGCTATAAAAAGCATCTCAAGCAAGACAAAGATTTTTTAATAAAAAATACGCCTCCAAATCATCCCTTAAAGGAAATCATGAAGGCGTATTATCAGCGCTGCGCTTGTATTACAGCGAATGAAAAGAAAACGTTACTGAATTTATTGGACGCAATTTAATTACGCGCTGAGTTCTTCATTCTCAATCGCAGCAATTCCCGGAAGAATTTTGCCTTCAAAGAATTCCAACAAGGCGCCACCACCAGTGCTTACGTAGCTTACCTGATTTTCAAATCCAAATTTGTAAACCGCGGCAGCACTGTCTCCACCACCGATTAAACTGAACGCACCACCCGTTGTCGCTTTTGCAACGGCCACAGCAACAGACTTGGTTCCATTTTCAAATTTCTCCATTTCGAACACCCCCATTGGGCCATTCCACAAAATGGTTTGTGAATCCAAAATTACCTGCGCAAATTCTTCACTGGCTTGAGTTCCGATATCCAATCCCATCCAACCCGATTCAATTTCATTACTAGGGGCATTTTTCGCTTCTGCATCAGCAGCAAACTTATCCGCAACCACAGAATCAATTGGCAAATAAATATTTACGCCTTTTTCTTTTGCTTTCTTCAAAATATCGATACAGGTATCTAATCGATCCATTTCACACAATGAATTTCCAATTTCACCACCTTGTGCTTTAAAAAATGTATATGCCATTCCACCACCAATGATAATATTATTGGCAACATTCAATAGATTTTCTACAATTAGAATTTTATCTGAAACTTTTGCTCCACCAACAATTGCAGTGAATGGACGCTCTGGACTTTTCACCACTTTTTCTGCATTAGCAACTTCTTTGCCCATAACAAATCCAAACGATTTTTTACCAGCAAAAAACTGAGCAATAACTGCTGTCGAAGCGTGAGCTCTGTGGGCTGTTCCAAATGCATCATTCACATAAAAAGTACCCAAACGAGCCAATTTTTCAGCAAATTCAACACTTCCTTTTTCTTCTTCTTTGTAAAAACGCAAGTTTTCTAACAACAAAACATCACCCGCTTGTAGCCCCGAAGCCAACTCCACCGCTTCATTTCCGATACAATCTGCTGCAAACTTCACTTCTCTATTCAATAAGGTAGACAAATGAGCAGCGATGTGTTTCAATGAGTACTTTTCAGTTGGACCTTCTTTTGGTCGTCCCAAATGACTCATGATAATTACAGATCCACCATCATTGATGATTTTTTCGATAGTAGGAACCGCTGCTCTCATACGAGAGTCATCAGTAATTTGAAATTGATCATTTAATGGCACGTTGAAATCAACACGGACCAATACTTTTTCACCATTAAAATTCTGTTGTTCAATACTGTTTTTCATATTTTCGGGGGATATTTTTTCTGGGTTTGTATTTATTGTTTATTCTAACTCAACCTATTTGAACGTTTAAAATTATTCAATTTGAATTCGAGTTGAATATGTATGTTCATTTATAATTGCTTCAACAAAGCACTCATATCTGTTTCCTTGTGCAGAATTTCGCTCAAACGATCGATGCTTACACGTTCTTGCTTCATGGAATCACGGTATCTAATGGTTACATCGTTACCAGCTAAGCTATCATGATCCACGGTGATACAGAAAGGCGTACCAATGGCATCCATTCTGCGGTAACGTTTACCAATACTGTCTTTATCTTCAATAAACACATTGAAGTCAAAACGCAAATCGTTGTAAATTTTCTCAGCGAGTTCAGGCAAACCATCTTTCTTTACCAATGGTAAAATTGCACATTTCACCGGAGCAATTGCAGGATGTAATTTCAAAACGGTACGAGTATCGCCATCTACTTGTTCTTCTGTGTATGCTTGTGACAAAGTAAGCAAGAACAAACGATCTAATCCGATACTGGTTTCAACTACATACGGAATAAAGCTTTCGTTGGTTTCGGGATCAAAATAGCGCAATTTTTTTCCTGAGAATTCCTCATGACGACCTAAATCGAAATCGGTTCTGGAGTGAATTCCTTCCACTTCTTTGAATCCAAATGGGAAATCAAATTCAATATCTACAGCGGCATTTGCATAATGGGCTAATTTAACGTGATCATGAAAACGGTATTTATTTTGGGGAGTTCCCAAAGCCAAATGCCATTTAATGCGCGCTTCTTTCCAGTAATTATACCACTCTAATTCCGTTCCTGGTTTGCAGAAAAACTGCATTTCCATCTGTTCAAATTCTTTCATGCGCATGATGAACTGACGGGCTACAATTTCATTTCTAAAAGCTTTACCCGTTTGGGCAATACCAAACGGCAATTTCATTCTGCCGGTTTTTTGCACATTCAAGTAATTTACAAAAATTCCTTGAGCTGTTTCCGGACGCAAATACAATGCATCTTCTCCACCTTCAAGAGCATTCATTTGTGTGCTGTACATCAAATTGAATTGACGAACATCGGTCCAGTTTTTCGAACCCGAAATGGGACAAACAATCCCTTCGCGTTCAATCAAATCTTTGATTAAATTTAAATTACCTGATTCCAATCCTTCTTTTAAAATCGAATCCATTTCGTCGATTTTTTGCTGGTATTCCATTACACGCGGATTGGTAGATTTATACATTTCTGCATCGAAAGTTTCGCCAAAACGTTTAGCTGCTTTCTCTACTTCTTTTTGAATCTTCTGGCGAATTTTTTCTTGATGATCTTCAATTAAAACATCGGCACGATAACGCTTTTTGCTGTCTTTATTATCGATCATTGGATCGTTAAACCCATCTACGTGTCCACTGGCTTTCCAAACCTTGGGATGCATAAAAATGGCGCTATCTAAACCAACGATATTCTGGTTCAGACGAGTCATAGAAAGATACCAAAACTGACGAAGGTTATTTCTCAACTCCGCACCGTTTTGTCCGTAATCGTAAACTGCCGCTAAACCACCGTAAATTTCACTACTAGGAAAAACAAATCCGTACTCTTTGGCGTGAGAAACAATTTTGTCAAAAAGATTATTATCGCTCATAAATGCGACAAAGATACGCCAATATTCGCTGAACTGCTTGAAATTTTACTATTGGATAACTTTGATTTATGAATAGAATCATCATCTTTGTATAAGATGCAGACGGTTGAAATTTATGTTTGGCAAATTGTTTTGGGAATTCTTTTTTTCGGGGGATTGGGGATAGTCATATCGGCTTGGTTTTGGCAGCGCCGCAAACAGCGTGTATTAAAAAATCTCCAGAAATTAATCACTACTGAAGGAGAATCTTATGGCTCGTCTAACTCCAATGTTGCACAACATGGCAAACATCTGGATTTCAATTTAAAATCTAACGAATCATTGAATCATTCCATTGACTCAAGCAATCCGAATTCACATCCCCAACAAACGATCAAAAGTCTTCAAGCAAAAGACATTGAGGAAATGTTCAAGACGTTATTTGAAGCAAGAAAGCAAGAATTACAACGCTTGCAAATTCTTGAAAATTACCGGAGAGATTACATCGGGAACGTAGCCCACGAACTAAAAACCCCATTGTTTTCAATACAAGGATACATAGAAACCATTCTCGATGATCCCGAAATGGATTCGGAATTACTAAAAAGTTTCCTCAAAAAAGCGAATAATAATGCTGAACGTTTGGGGCAAATTGTTAGTGATTTAGATGCTATAACCAAATACGAGAGTGGATTTTTAAGCATAGAAAAATCAGATTTTAACATCTTCGATTTGGTCAATCAAGTAATCGATGAGCTTGAAATTCCTGCTAAACAAAAGGGAATTTCCCTATTTGCGACTTGTAGAACCGAAAACCCCATGGTTCATGGAGATCAATCCCGAATAAGACAAGTATTAGTAAATTTGGGATACAATTCCATCAAATATGGCAAGGAAAAAGGCAGTACCGATTACACCATTTATGCAACTGGTGAAAAAATAATTATTGAAGTTGCTGACAACGGAATTGGCATCCCTTCAAATAGTTTGGGTAGAATTTTCGAACGATTTTATCGGGTAGATTCTCACCGAAGTCGCGAAACAGGAGGAAGCGGTTTAGGTCTGAGCATTTGTAAACATATTATCGAAGCACATGGATCCACCATTCAAGTAATGAGTACTGAAGGTGCGGGTTCTGTTTTCCAATTTGCATTGCCTCAGATTCAAATTCCGGAAATCAATTAATTAAAGCCGTTCGATGTTTCTTGGCATTTATTTGATGGGATTTAGTCTTATTTTTGTGGGATGATGAATTGGCCTGATCAGCATAACTCCGACGAAAAACCTCCTTTTCTAACCAACTTAAACCCAAGTCAAGAGGAAGCTGTTCTTCACACGGAAGGTCCTGTGATGATTATTGCAGGTGCTGGTTCAGGTAAAACCCGGGTACTAACCTTTCGTATTGCCAATATTATGCACAAGGGAACTGATGCCTTTCAAATTTTGGCATTGACCTTTACGAATAAGGCAGCACGGGAAATGCGCAATCGTATCGAAACGATAGTTGGAACGGAAGCCCGAAATATTTGGATGGGTACCTTCCACTCCGTTTTTGCAAAAATCTTAAGGCAAGAAGCTGACAAGTTAAATTATCCTTCCAGTTTCACCATTTATGATTCCGAAGATTCCAAGAACTTAATCAAATCCATCATCAAAGAACTCAATTTGGATGATAAAGTATATAAACCATCGTTGGTGCTGTCGAGAATCAGTTTATCTAAAAATAACTTATTAACAGCAAATGCATACGCTAAATCAGAAGAGTTAGTCAATGCCGACAAAGCTGCAGGTCGTCCGTTATTCGGACAAATTTTCGCTCAATACACCGAACGTTGCTTTAAAGCTGGAGCCATGGATTTTGATGATATTTTGGTGAATACCTACAAATTATTGGAAAAATTCCCCGACGTACTTAATAAATGGCAGCATAAATTCAAATATATCTTGGTGGATGAGTATCAAGACACCAATCACGTACAGTACATGATTACCAAAAAATTAGCCGCGGTAAATCAGAATATTTGCGTGGTGGGAGACGACGCTCAAAGTATTTATGCGTTTCGCGGTGCAAATATTGAAAATATATTAAATTTCGAACGAGATTACCCCAATGTTGCCGTCTTCAAATTGGAACAAAACTACCGCAGTACGAAAAACATTGTTTTCGCAGCGTCAAGCTTGATTGCCAACAATAAAAAACAACTCAAAAAAGAAATTTGGACTGCCAATGAAGATGGAGATAAAATCAAAATCGTTCGGAATCCTTCAGATAATGATGAAGGAAGAAAAGTGGCTGAACTCATTTTTGACGACAAGCACAAACTCCACCTTCCCAATAAAGCATTTGCCATTTTATACCGAACCAATGCTCAAAGTCGCGCTTTGGAAGAATCGCTCCGAAGACAAAACATCGAATATAAAATTTACGGTGGCATAAGCTTTTATCAACGCAAGGAAATCAAAGATGTACTCAGTTATTTGAGGCTGGTTGTCAATCCCAATGACGAAGAAGCACTGAAACGCGTGATTAATTATCCTGTTAGGGGAATTGGGAATACAACGCTTACACGATTAATTTATATTGCCAATCAAAATCAAATTCCTTTGTGGGAAGTGGTTCGAAATATTCGTCAATTTCCTGACATTGGAACGGGTGGTCCCAAAGTTGAACATTTTGGAATGTTGATTGAATCGTTTAGAGGCCAGTTAAATTTCAAAAATGCCTATGATGTGGCCACCGATGTTGCTAAACAGACTGGGCTGCTAAAAGCATTGTACGAAGACAAATCGGTTGAAGGTATTTCACGATACGAAAACATTACCGAACTACTCAATAGTATTCAAGAATTCACGGAAGACGACGAAGATGAAGTAGAAAAAACACTTCCCAATTTCTTAGAAAAAGTAGCGCTATACACCGACGATGAAAAGGATAACGACCCCAATCGCGACCATGTTTCGTTGATGACCATTCACGCATCAAAAGGCTTGGAATTCCCTATTGTTCATATCGTTGGAATGGAGGAAAATTTGTTCCCGTCCCAGATGGCCTTAATGAATCGTATGGAATTGGAAGAAGAACGTCGTCTATTTTATGTGGCCATTACTAGAGCCGAGCGTAAACTATATTTGAGTTTTGCAACAAGCCGATTTAAACACGGGAGTTTACTGCATTGCGAGCCGAGTCGCTTCCTTCAGGAAATCGATAATCAGTACTTGGACATGAGCATGGCTTCTATGCAACAGCGCAGCATGTTTGAAAGCGATGGATATCAAAGGAACAATGGTGGCAATTCTGGTTATCGCGGTTCTGGTTTCGGGGGAAGTTCTTTCGGAGGAAACTCTGGAAATGGCAATAGAAACTATGGCAACAACGGCAATCGCGGGGGGACTGGAAATAATGGAAACGGCAGCCAATATGTCCGAAAAGACCAACCAACTACTCAGAAAGTTGTTTTCACTACGGCAAAAACGACTCCCGCCCTTCCACCTGAAGATCCCAATTTTGTTCCAGGCGATATTTCAGGCATTCAAGTTGGACAACAAGTGCAGCATCAACGATTTGGTATGGGCACTGTAATAGAAATTGAAGGACAAGGCGACAGCAGAAAAGCGAAAATCAGCTTTGATGCGGTGGGTGTAAAGACATTGGTGTTGAAGTTTGCAAAGATGCGAATTTTGGGATCGTAATCATCCATTTCACGCCTTCACCTTTTAACGAAATAATCTGCATTGAACCACCCAAGGTTTGGATTCGTTGTTTGGCACCTTGTGTTCCTAATCCGGGTATGAATTCCTTCGGATCGAAACCCAAGCCATTGTCTTGAAATTGAATCTGAAATCCAGTAAGACTTTCGGAAATTGTAATTTCTACTAATGAAGCATTACCGTGTTTACCTGAATTCTGAATAAATTCCTGTGCAATTCTAAATAATTGTAATCGTTGTAATTTGCTAAAATTCAAATTCGAAACTTCGACGTTAAATTTCAATTCTATTCTAAGTTTTTTGGCGATTTCTAGTAAGTTATTTTTTATTACCGAATTAAGTTCTGCTTCTTTTGTCCAGTAGGGGTATAGGCCTAAAATGTAATGTTTAATATCCTGTCCAATTTCTTTTAGATTATTAGCTACTTCATTATTATCAATATATTGATCTCTAGCAAGTAGTAATAAAATACTCATTCTATTCAAAACATCATCATGAAGTTCCATGGCAATCCTCATCCTTTCTTTTTCTTGAACTTCATTTTGTTTACGATTAATTTCTTTTTGTAGTTCGATGTTTTGTTCAAACAAGGCTTGTCTATCACGTTGTTGTTTTAATGTATATTTCACAGATCCCCAAGCAACTATAATTACTTCCAGGATAAAAATTAAATTAGTAAAAATGCAATAGTAGTCAAAATCTACAGGCTCTATTTTGCCTGTTTGATAAATAAAAATAGCACCATTTATTATACCTAATATCAATACCCAAGTGAGGTATGTGATTTTTCGAAAGCGAATAAAATGCAATAAGGGCAAATAAATTTGAACAATTAAAAACACTCCAATAATGATTCGAATTAGAACAATGGCTAATCTTTCAAAACCAACATAGAATCGTACATTCAAAATGAAAATTGAAATTAAAATGGCGAATAACACCAAGGCCAGTACATTACTTAATTTATAGAGCCATTTTAATCTTTTAATTTGATCATAATGAAACAACGCATATTGATTTATAGCATATGCCGCAAAAATTGCAGTTGCAAGTCGCAAACTAGAAAATCCACTTTCCACATATTGAAAAAACCAAAATTTCAGATGCCCTGTAGATATAAAGTTATGAAGAAAATTCATCAATACCCATAAGAAAAAGAAACCATAACTAATTTGTTGCGTGTTTAAGAAACCCCATAAAATAAAGATTAAATACGAAATAATAAATCCATAAATTACTCCATAAAGCCATTCGAAATAATTCCAATGATCTAAAAAGACATTCACCTTGCTCAAACGAATGAATAATTTAGGCTGCATACCCGCTCTATTATGTCGAACAAATATTTCGTATAGACCTGTATCTTGAAATAGATAATCAGATTGAGCTGTTCTGGTGTTCATACTAAATTGATCTACTGAAATTTCGTCTCCAAAATTCACAATTTTTTGAACATGCCCTAAAGGATTTTTAATATATAATTCCAAATGATTAATTTGGTAATCTGGTATATAAAAAACACGATTCCCCAGCTTTTCAGGCACATACAGCCTATAATAAAACCAATGTTCTGGAATGACTTTTGAGGTTCGATTTATTTTGTAATTTGAATCTCTTTTAACCCAATTTTGGAAAGAGTCGACGGTTATAACATCTGGAAAAAACGATACTCCAATATGGTTTAACTTCAACGACTCTACCGGAGGTTTTAAGAGATCATTGTGTACATATTGAATATCTTTAGAATATAATTCTTGTTCATTGTTTAAATTAATATGGGTATTTGCAAACAATCCCAAACTGCAGAATGACAACAATCCTACTGCCAATGTTTTATATTTCGGGGATATACTTTTTGAATTATTATTCGGAATTTCAATTTCCCAAGTGAACCCATTATCAAATTGTTGAAATTTAGCTTGTAAGATCTTGATATATAATTCTATTGATTGATTATCTAATTGGACAGAATCATAGAATCTTTGTGCATTTGTAGAAAACGTCCATTTCGAGTATTGTTCATTTTCAAAGTACTTGACTTTGATTATAGGATTGTTTATGTTCCAATTTCGATTTTTAAGAAATTGTTGAAATATGCGATACAGATTGCTTTTAAATTCAAATGACTCTGCATTAGCGTATAGTCCTTCATATTTAAATTTTATACTTTTCTCACCAGATTGCATAATTTCAACTTCGCGTTGAAAAATATCATTTACGTTGAGTTGTTGAATATGAGGAGGATACAATTGGTAGGTATACTTCCTGAGACTTTTCAGTGTTTTATCCAGCTGCTTGAAAAATGAATCATTTCTGTTATTGTTACTCAATTCTGTGGAATCAGATTTTACTTGCTTTTCAAGTCCATTGATTTTAAATAGAATATCGTCTTGAAGTTCTTGAACAATTCTCTTTCTCTCATTTTCAACTGACTCCAAATGAATCAAGCCCATTTGTTGTTGAATTTTAAGATTTTGCTCCATCATTTTATAATTCTCTTCAAATTCCCAAACAATAACACGGGCCGTTAAAACAGCAGCAATAACTAGTTCTGAAACTAACACTTCCGTCAAACTCAACCCCAGTATACGATCGTTAAAATATTGGGAAAGAATTACGAATTCGCTTGTTAGGGTTAATAATATCAAAATAAATTGATTGTACCACTTAAAATAGTACGTATGGTAAATGTATAAAAATATGAGGGATAAAACAGCTAAAACTTCTAATGCCAACACTAATACACCTAACCAAACAGATTCTCTAAATAGAAAATTCACTAACACCAACAATGTCAAACCCAATACAATAACTTTCCAGTTTAAGGTGTATTCTCCAAAACCTTTTTTGAGACTTCTAGCATATTCTGTATATCTAAATCCAACTAAAATCACTAAAACATTCAAAAGCAATAAACTTGGATGAAAGTACTCTAATTGATTTTGAAAAATATTCGATTCGTTGAATAATATGATTAAAAAAATCACAAAACACAATTCCGAAAACCGGATAATTAAAGGATTTTTTACAGCTATAGCAAATAGTACCGATAAAAACAACAAGAATATAGAGGAACCAAAAACCCATCCTCTATCTAATCGGTTTTTTTGAACTTCCGAGGTAAAAGTTGCAAAGTCCATTAAACGACATTTAACAATAGGTAAAATACCAACTTCAGAATTGAATTTACGCCTTATTTTCAGCAATAGTGTATTGTCAGAATATTCAGTATTAAATTCAACTGGAACAATTGCCCATTCAAAAAGTTGAATGGCTACCATATTAAAATCAATCACCCTACCATCTGCAGTTGTAAGCAGAATCGTATCAGTCCTGTTCAATGGAGACAAAAAGATCATCCCATTGGGCGGTAGATTAGAAATCTTATAATCGAATGTTCTTGGGAACTGCCCTTGGTCTTCCCAAAACTTAAACGTTCGAAAATTAGTTTGGGGAATATATTCGGTACTCCCATTAACAGAAACAGGATTAATTATTTGAGCAGATAGTATTTCTGCGAAGGCTAAACTGAGAAAAAGAAGATAATAATTAATTTTTTGTATCATGAATTAGGCTTAATGAGAAACCTAAACCAATTTAAAATCGACTACGATCCGCATTAGTTCAGAAATACTATTGATTTCGAATTTACGGAAAATATTCTTTTTATGTGTTTCTAATGTTAAAACACTAATGTGTAATTCTTCCGCACATCTTTTAGATGGCATACCAGTTGAAATAACACGAATAATTTCTTGTTCACGTTTGGTTAAGGTAGAAATTGCATGATGGATATTCTCAAATTGATATGTATAAATATCCTCAACTTCAGGATATGTAATGAATTTATCTGTATTTATTACAATCGATTTAATGAGAAACTCAGCTGACACTTCTTTTGAAATACAACCAGTAAATCCACTAATTCTGGATTTATACACTAAGTACTTATCTACGAATGAAGATAAAAGGAACCATCTTATTTTTTTTCGACCACAATAAAGTGCCGGTACGTCTAAACCACTAAAACCTTTACCTAATTGTGCATCAATAACAACCACATCTGGCTCCATATTATTATCTTGATGTAGAAAATGTATCATTTTACTACATTCTTGAAACACGCCAATAACATTAATTTCTTCAGATTTAGAAAAAATCAAGTTGAGGCCTGCTAATACCACCTGATGATCATCACAAATGACAACATTTACCATGTAAATACTTTATCTCTTTTACAATTACGTAGATTTAATCTATCAGTTTAAAGCACATCAAAGAAATAGAGTAATTATTAACTGATTAAACCAACCTATCAGTCAATGCATTATGTAATTTAAGCAGTAAAAATAACCTGTAAAATTACAAATCCACATTTTATTTTTATTTCAATTTAATTTAGTCAACATCTTTATCGAAACATATATCAAAAAGACAATCCCATGCGTAAAAAACCGGAAGAATTGTATCCAATTTCTGCGAATAATACGGATATTCTGGCACCAATTGCCCCTCCACCGTAAAATATGCCTTGGGTTTCACCGATGAATGAATTGTAGTCATCATCAGTAACATCAATCAATCCGTATCCTAATACACCTTGTACATAAACTTCTAAATCAGGATTATTAACAAATGAGTAGCGAATTGGTATACCTAAACCTAAATGAATTGATTCAATGTATCCCGTTTTCGAATAGGTTGTATTATCCCAATAATCATAATAAACGTAATCTACATTTTTCTTGTGATATCCACCGCCCAATTCAACACCCACACTTAATTTATCCGTATTGGATTTACCTAAAAAACCCAAAACAAAACCCGCACCTTTTGTAGATTGTTCACTGGTTGAAACAATATAATTAAAACTTGAATAACCCGGAGCATAAGTATAACTGGCAGCGCGGGTTAATGCAGAGGTGTATCCGCCAATTCCTATGCCCATATACGTCTTCATTTTGCCCGAACTTGCTACATTTTGACGTGAAATATTCTGTGTTGCTACTTTTGTTGAACCTGCTGGACTAGATGAGCCTGCCCATTGAGCTTTTAAACTAGAAATCATTAGTATAAAAGTAAGCACCACTAGAATGTGGTATTTATATACTCTCTTTAAAGATTGAAATGACATAACGTTTTTCCGTAGAATTAAATTCTTCATTAATTCAAGAATTGTTCAACATTCATTCTCCAAACATTATACTTATTAGTTGCGCTTCCTCGTGTACTAATAAAGTAAATCTCTTTGCCTGTTGGAGCCCATACCGCAGAAGCATCTGTACCAGGGTGAAACGTTAACTGTGTTTCTCCTGTTCCATCTGTACGGAATAAATACAGATCTAAATTCATTGGTCGTGCATTGGATTTTGGTGTAGCTCCAGAAACCAAAAGATATTTGCCATTAGGACTTACTTTAGGACTTGAAAAAGATCTACGATTATCTGTTATAACTTGTGTTTCAGAACCTGATTCAAGATCTATTTTCCAAATTTCTGTTCTTTGGGAATTTTTTGCAGAACGAGTAACAAACAACTCTTTGGATGTCTTCCCCGGAACAAAACAAGGATTAAATCCTTCAGAATATTGTGTTTGCAAGCCGGACTCTAAGTCAATGCTCCACAATGAGTAACCACTACCGCTTGACCTTGAATAAAACAATGTTCTTGCATCATTAGAATATACTGGATTCAATTCGCTTGCATCTGTAGCCGCAATTTGACGAACCGCGTTACCTTTTGAAACTTCAATCTGATAAATATTGTAATTCTCAGAAGTTCCTACACCCACACGATCTGAGAAAGTCAAAAACTTGCCATCAGGCGAATAAGCGAAATCAAAAACGTAATTTCTGAAGGTTCTTTGTACCGCTGAAGCTCCGCCTTCAGTAGATCTAATATATAAGTTATTTGAATTGTTATTATTACCTAAAAAGGTAAAATTCCTCCCGTCTGGAGAAATAGATAAAAATGTAGCCGTATTCCACATTAGAACTTCGGTTCGCACAATCTCATTTCCATTTTGAATGGATTCTGTAGTTAATTGGTATGCTGGACCTTGTACAATATCGCTTTCCTTTGTTAATTGAGTAAAGTTAACCCCTCCCTCTTCCGGAGCTGTTAAAGTTGTGAAAATCTCAGTTGAATAAGTTACCCCTTGATTAAGCAATGAGCATGACTCAAAACTCAAGGCAGTCCCCAAAGCAATCATGCCTAACAATCCAATCTTTATCGATGTTTTTGATACGTTGATCATGTTGTCAAATTTAGAATTCACCCAAATTGCGACCATACCCAAATTTTGGTAAATTTCATTCTACGATTATGAACAATAGGTAACACGATTGATCACCTTTGGGAAATGAAATAGTACACCTAATTAATTGAGTTATTTCCCCCAAAAACCTACGGTTAACTTATATTATTTGATTAAACACGCTCTACTTTGAAATATGGATGGTTTATTGTATATTTGCAACCCATTTATCAACAACGTCCTACGGGTTAGGATGAAAAATGTAGAAAGAGAACATTATGGCAACCAAAATCAGATTACAAAGACAAGGTAGAAAGAAAAGAGCATTCTACCACATCGTAGTGGCTGACTCTCGCTCACCAAGAGACGGTCGTTTCATCGAAAAATTGGGTACTTACAACCCCATTACCAACCCTGCTACCATTGATTTAAACTTGGAGCGTGCAACAGAATGGTTATTGAACGGTGCACAACCTACAGATACCGCTGCTGCCATCCTATCTTACAAAGGTGCTAGCTACAAAAAACACCTACAAGTAGGTGTTCGCAAAGGTGCAATTACTCAAGAAGAAGCTGACAAGCGTTTCAACCAATGGTTGTCTGAAAAAGAAGCTCGAGTACAAGCTAAACGCGACGGTCTATCCGATGCAGCAGCTAAGAAAAAAGCTGAAGACTTCAAAGCTGAAACTAAGCGTAAAGAAGAAATCGCTGCACGTATTGCCGCAAAAGCTGCTGAAGCTACCGCTGCTGAAACCGCAAGCGAAGAAGAGGTTACTGAAGAAAGCGCTGGTGCTGATGAAGCTACTGAAGGTGCTGCTGAAGAAACTACAACTTCTGAAGAATAATCATCATGAATATTCTGCCTCCCCAAGTTATTCATTTGGGTAAAATCACCTCTAAACACGGTTATAAAGGCAGTGTAAACATATTTTGGGATGATGAAGATCTCATCCCGGAAGAAGGGGATTACCTTTTCGTAATTATCAACGAAAAAGGGGTCCCCTTTCTCATTGAAACCATGAATACAACCGGAGAAATCGTAAAACTAAAAAATATCGACTCCGAAGAACAGGCACATGAACTTATCGGATCCACGGTGGGTCTCGATGAAGCCGATGTTGAATTCCAAAACTCCCCCATACAATTGATCGGATTTCAAGTAATTAACCACAATCAATCTATCGGTACAATTACCGAAATCCAAAATTTCCCCGGACAACTTATGTTCACCGTTTCTTGCGAAAATCGCAACTTTTTAATGCCCTTTGTTGAAGAATGGATAGTGAATATCGACGAGAATTCACGAACTTTGTCAGTGGATCTGCCAGAAGGCATTATTGATCCAGACAATCATGAGAATTGATATTATTTCCGCAGTACCCGAATTACTTCATAGTCCGCTCAATTTTAGCATCCCAAAGAAAGCGCAAGATAAAGGTCTAGTGGAAATCCATGTCCATAATCTGCACAATTTTGGGTTAGGCAAATACCGTCAAATCGATGATTATCCTTTCGGCGGTGGGGCTGGAATGGTTTTAATGGCTGAACCGATTTCTAATTGTATTGAACAACTCTTATCCGAAAGAAATTATCAGTACATTATTTACACAACCCCCGACGGCAAAACCTTCGACCAAAAATCGGCCAATCAAATGTCGCTTGCTGAAAACATATTAATTCTATGCGGACATTACAAAGGAATCGATCATCGAATTCGTGAACTTTATATAACTCATGAAATATCCTTGGGAGATTTTGTGTTAAGTGGTGGCGAAATTGCGGCAGCTGCAATTGCAGACGCCGTTGTGCGATTAATCCCTGGGGTTATTGGCAATGAAGAATCTGCTTTGAGTGACTCATTCCAGGATAATTTACTTGCACCACCCCTTTACACGCGTCCGCCCGAGTTCAAGAATCTCCAGGTACCCGAAATTTTACTCAGCGGTAATCACGGAAAAATTGAGGAATGGCGATTTGATAAATCGTTAGAACGAACAAAGCTACTCAGACCTGATTTGCTAGATAATGAGTAAAATCGCAAATCAAGCAGAAATACGACAGAATTAATCAGGATTATTACCCAAAACCCTGCAAATCAATCAGAACCGAAAATCCCCATCCCCCCACAAATACGAAAATATGAAATTAAAACTCAATCGTCCACTAGTAATATTCGACTTAGAAACCACTGGAATTAATATTACCAATGATCGAATCGTAGAAATCAGTTTATTAAAAGTTTATCCTAATGAAGACGAAGAGTTACGTACTTACCGAATAAATCCAACGATTCCCATCCCTAAAGGAGCGAGTGCGGTTCATGGAATATTTGATGCCGACGTGGCAGACAAACCAACTTTCAAAGATTTGGCTGCTGATATCGATACGTTCATACAAAACTGTGATTTCGGGGGATTTAATTCGAATAAATTTGACTTCCCATTGCTGGTCGAAGAATTTTACAGAGCAGGGGTTGATTTTGACATTGAGAACAGAAAATTCATTGATGCACAACGAATTTTCCATGTAAAGGAACCGCGTAATTTATCGGCTGCATTGAAATTTTACTGCAATCAAACCTTGGAAAATGCACACTCCGCTGAAGCAGACACCGTAGCTACTTGGCAAATTATAAAAGCCCAATTAGAACGATATTCCGATTTACCTACTGATTTAAACGGTTTAAATCAATTCAGCGGGCAAGACAATTTGGTTGATCTTGCGGGTAGATTCGTATATAATGAAAAGAAAATTGCCGTCTTTAACTTTGGCAAACACAAAGGGAAGCCTATTGTTGACGTATTGAAAGCAGAGCCTAGCTATTACAATTGGATGATGGATGGCGATTTCCCGCTACAAACTAAGAAAGTACTTACTCGAATTCGTTTGAGTTTGATGAATAAATAATAAATAATTGCTGAATAAAAATGCCTAAAAAAACGGATTTAAACAAGCAAAGCCAAGAAAATCATAATAGTGATTTCAACGATGATCGCCATAGCGATTTCAATGATGATTTCAACGACGATTATACCAACTGGGATGCCGCTACATTGAAAGCATTTCTGTCTGGAAGCGACACCAAATCAGCTAACGAAATGGCCATGGATTTGGGTTGGGGATTGGAATCTACCAAAGGCAAAACATCATCAAAAGAAATAAAAACTACGCACAATAAAGGCTTAGCCGGCTTTAATCCCTTAAAAAATCCAAATGATTCTGAGCATGGAAAATCCCAAGGACTAATAAATAGAGATAAAGCATCGCGGGGAGGCACTGCTAAAATCCCAGCCATTAAAATCATTCATGAAACGGAAGATTGGTTAGTGATTAATAAACCACCCTATATTCCCAGCTTACCTGAACGAGGTAAATATACCGCTGAATCTGTAATGGAATGGGCGAAGAAGAAATGGGATGATGCTATTCTATGCCACCGCTTAGACCGCGAAACATCGGGTTGCTTAATTATTGCTAAATCACCAGAAGCATATCGTCATATTTCAATACAATTTGAAAAACGTCAAGTACGAAAATTATACCATGCAATCGTAGATGGCAAAGTCAATTTCCAAGAATTATGGGTTGATTTACCCATAAACACAGAAAATGTACTGAAAATACGCATCGATAAACAAAACGGTAAATCTGCTCAAACTCTATTCAATACCATTCAAAATTTCAATCACTTCACCTTAATTGAATGTCAACCAAGAACAGGACGTTTACATCAAATTCGTGTTCATCTTGCATCTCAAAATGCGAAAATTGCCGGTGACCTTTTATACGGAAGTCAAATCCCCAAATTGAGTTTAATAAAACGTAAGCTTTCCGGCGATGATACCGTATTAATATCTCGTTTTGCACTACATGCACGGGAAGTGGAGTTCCAAGATTTAGATGGCGCTCCTATGAGTTTTCAAGCTGAATACCCCAAGGACATGGAGGTTTTTTTAAAACTACTCAATAAATACGATAAATAATCTAAAAACAATTCAAAAGCATCGAACTGAATTTTTTTTCCAATCAAGTATTTAATCCGAATTCTAATATCAAAAAAATTTAAACTCTAATTCAAACCAACGGATTCAGTAACCCCGCAAATGGAAAATATCAAACTCGAAAAACTTCCAGAAAAAGAACTTAAAGCAACGATTAAAAAAATCAAGCAGAAAGTCCCCAAAAACCTGGATGAAACGTTTCAAGATTGGCATGATGATGTTTTTGAAAAAATAGATTGCCTGGAATGCGCAAATTGCTGTAAAACAACATCTCCAATGTTCTTTGAAAAAGACATTGAGCGACTGAGCTTGCACTTCAGATTGAGGCCAGCAGATTTTATTGAACGATATTTATTTCTAGATACCGATGGAATTTGGGCCTTAAAAAAATCCCCTTGTCCATTTTTAGGTCAAGATAACTATTGTTCTGTCTACGAACATCGCCCAAAAGCATGCCGCGAATTCCCACACACTAACCACCGTAAAATGCATACTCATTTGCATTTAATACCGCAAAATATTAAAGTGTGTCCAGCAGTTGTGGAAATAGCCAAAAAATTGACGTCAGTAAAAGTTTAATTAAACGCTAAGTCTAGGAATAAAATTTACGAGAGTTCTAGCTCAAGCTAGAATTCAAATTCAAGTTAAAGTTAAAGTTCAAATTTTCGCTTTTACTCGTGTTCGAGTTCAAACTAGAGTACGAGTTCGAATCAATCCAACACTCTGGCAACTTAATTTACCTATTAAAATTTGTTCTTCCACATCATGCTTTCAACAGGGCGATTGGGTTGACCACTGTATTTAGCATTAGCTTTTGAATTGTAAGGAACTAAAATTTCACCTTCAACAGGGAAATAAATTAGTTGCCCTATTGGCATTCCTTTGTATACTCTAACCGGCATTTTTACGGAAATTTCTAAAGTCCAATTCCCGCAGAATCCAACATCCCCTTTACCTGCCGTTGCATGAATATCAATACCTAAACGACCTGTACTGCTTTTTCCTTCCAAAAAAGGAACATGCGCATGAGTCTCTGTATATTCCTCAGTAACACCGAGATACAAGGTGTCGGGTTGAAGAACAAATCCCTCTTCAGGAATTTCAAAATGGCGAATCGTGTTGTGTTTTTTTGCATCTAAAACGTCAGACTCATATACGGCCAAATGTGGACCCAAGTGCACATCGTAGCTGTTACTACCCAATGCATTTCGATCGTATGGTTGAATTATTATGGTACCCTTCTCGATTTCTTCAAGAATTCGTTTGTCTGACAAAATCATGCGCAAAAATATGCAAATATATAAATATTAAAAATCTCTTCGTATTATCCGGTCCACTTTCTTGAGATCCTTCACCGGACGATAATCTCCAATTCTCTGAATAAAACTAATACTCGGTAATGGCAAATTAAACAAATTACTCAATTTTCTTACCTCACCATAGGGCCCTTCTTCAGTGTAAATTCCGCCCCAATTGGCGAAATACATGACACCGAGAGACCAACTTTTATTTGGATTTTTATTACTTATCAAGCGAAATTGAACATTTGCATAAACTGATTTTCTACCAATAGTAATATCTTTATAATCGAGTAAATAAGGCGAACTCAACGGATTGGTAGGATCTTTTAAAATGGGTTTCTTTTGGTCATCCAACTGCCATTTACTCACATTCGACATGGTTTGGTACCCCGGTGAATACCACAATTCACCCAAAACATAAATTGAAGGACTCAAGCGTTTGCATCCTCCCAATTGAAACACCAGAGATGTTGACGGCAGAAAATTAGCAGACCAAACGCCCATGGCTGCCGTTACGTGATCATGAATTCCTCCATACGTATATCCCCCAAAAACCATATTGGTAGTCAATGAATTCGATTCGTTCAAAAACATACTTGTGGCAAATATATCTCCCACAATCAGTCGTTGCTTCGGTGCAACTTCCACGGAATATTGGGGTGCCACATATGCATAAAAAGGCAAAACTACACCCGCTGCCACCGAAATATTATTAGTAAAACCATATTGAACATCATTCAATACCCCATTAAAGTTCTGGTACTGAAGGGTTCGTTTTTCAACCGGATAGCCCGATTGCATAAAAATATACCGACCACCAATGAGCTTAACCTCTTCATAATCAGTGGTTATATTGGATTTTCCTTTTTCGGGGGATGTTGAATCTGCTGGATTAACATTTGGCTCAACTCCGACATCATGCGCTTTCAACAATGATATTGTAAATATGAAAGTAAACAGTAATAGTCCCCAGCGAAGTTTCATTACTGCAAAGATACAACGAATTTAATTCTCAATTTTCCACGAAATAATCTGAGCGTCATCGCTACAAGAAACGATTCGATTTTCTGAAAGCCAAATTATCTTGTTTACAGAACTCCGGTGAGCTAATTCTTTATGAAATAACAATTCACCCGTTTTTAAATCCCAAATGCGAATGGATTTATCCATACTTCCCGAAGCTAAAAATTTCTCTTCGGGCGATATGGCCAATGCATGAATGCTAAACCAATGAGCATCAATCTTTTTCACAATTTGAAATCGTGAATCAGTAAACCAAATTTTCGCATCGCGACCAGCTGTAATAAATTGACCATTGAAAGACACACACTGAAATAACGTATTGACACCAAGAGTTTTAGTTTCTGAATTCATCCATTCCAAACGCGATGGTTCGCCAGTCTCCAATGAATAATATAACCGAAACTGATACACTTTACCCAAAAATCCACCCACAAAAATGTCAGCAACGGGATTAGACGTTTTTTCAGAGTTATCAATTCGAAGATTATTAAAATGTGCAGCACAAAAACAACGTAAACTGCCACCAATACTGTTAGATTCTAGTCCTCCTGTTTCAGGATGATCTAAATTCCAAACAGCCACCGTACCATCCGCAGAACAAGAAGCCAACCAATTATTTGTCAATAAATTAAAGTCAAAAACGCCTTTTGAATGGAATCGCTGACTCCATAATTGCACTATTTTTATTGTTGCAGTTTCAACATTTTCAGTTTCAGAATGATTCGAACCTATCAAATCCGCTTTTTGTGAATTATTTATTAAAGTATTTTCTAATTGGAATGCATACACAGTTCCAGATTGTCCTCCGGCTAAAATGAATTCATGATTTAAACCACAAACGAATAAGCTGTAAATGGGTTCTCCAATTTGAGCAAGTAAGATACCTTCGGACTTGTGGCAATCAGGCCAATGCACAATCCAACCATCAGACCCAGCAGAATACCATCCTCCAAAACCATTACTTTGTATAGAATACACCGCTTGTTTGTGTCCCAAAAAATGATTTTCCAACAAAAGATTTAACTTTGAACTCATGATTTTGATTGATTCTTGGGAATGCGACAAAACAGGCACCCGACTTTGGCTGTACAAAACTAACTCATCGTGGTTGGAAAGCGAAACCCAAGAAGAAAATCCCTCAAAAATTACTGGTCGCCAATTAGAAAAGGGAGCAACTAATTGGATCCGGCAGACATTACATCCCCAAACGGAAATAGAAAAAAACGAATTCGGGAAACCAGAATTAGTTTCCAAATTATCTCTAAATGATCGCAAGGATGCAGCGCATAGGAACGACAACAAAACGACTATTGCCTCCAACCAATCCGTTCTTCAGCAGCAAAAGGATCACTTACCATTCATTAACTTCAGTCATACATTAACCGATTCTGAAATTCCCAGCCAAGGAAAGAATTGTTGGGTTCTCTGGGGATGTAATTCGGAACATCAGGTAGGTGTGGATTTCGAACGAGTACGTCCTCAAATAGAAAAAATCAAGTCAAAATTCTGTCGACCAGAAGAGTTGGAATATGCGCATCTTATTCAAAAACAATCAGATGGTGCACAACTGGAATCCGCACAACCTCATTTTGTTCAAACCGAAGAGCAATTCACTTCCCCCGAAAAACTACTAATGATTTGGTCAGCAAAAGAAGCCATGTATAAAGCGTATGGCAAAAAAGAAATCGACTTTCGCGAGCAGATGAAAGTGCATTCTTTTGAACTAAATTTTGATCAAATGATTGAGTTTACCGGCGAATTATGGGGAGATAAACACTATAATTTTCAATTGTTTGCCAAGTGGTTCAAACCATTTGTTGCAGTTTGGGCCGTAGAAAGCGAATCAAGCCATTAATTTGTCGAATTCCCCCGCGCAACGCTACTAAAATCACTATATTTGCGGATTATTATGGAACAAATCCGCAACTTTTGCATCATTGCACATATTGACCACGGTAAAAGTACTTTGGCAGATCGACTTTTGGAATACACCAAGACCATCGATAAACGCCAAATGCAAGCACAATTGCTCGACGATATGGACTTGGAGCGAGAGCGTGGAATTACCATTAAAAGTCATGCTATCCAAATGAATTATGAATTGGATGGTAAAAAATATGTTCTGAATTTGATTGATACACCTGGCCACGTAGATTTTAGCTACGAGGTGAGTCGCTCGATTGCCGCATGTGAAGGTGCATTATTGATTGTAGATGCAGCGCAAGGTATTGAAGCGCAAACCATTTCCAATCTTTTTATGGCTTTAGAACACGGTTTGCATATCATTCCTGTATTAAATAAAATCGACCTTCCTGGAGCTATGCAAGAGGAAGTGAAGGACGAAATTGTTGATTTATTGGGGTGCGATCGCGACTCTATTATTCCTGCTAGCGGTAAAACGGGTTTGGGTGTTTTTGATATCCTTAGAGCCATCATCGAACGAGTTCCGGCCCCAAAAGGAAATGCAACAGGTTCATTAAAAGCACTGATTTTCGACTCCGTTTTCAATCCGTTTAGAGGAATTATTGCCTATTACAGAGTATTAGATGGAGAAATTCGTAAAGGCCAACACGTAAAATTCATGAACACCGGTATGGATTATCATGCTGATGAAGTGGGTGTTTTGAAATTGGAATTGACCCCAAAAGATGTAATTAAAGCGGGCGACGTAGGTTATATTATTTCAGGTATCAAGGATGCAAAAGAAGTAAAAGTGGGTGATACCATCACCGATTTTGCTAATCCTGCCGATACAGAGATTAAGGGTTTTGAAGATGTAAAACCCATGGTATTCGCCGGTATATATCCAGTAGAAACCGAAGACTTTGAAGAACTTCGCGATGCAATGGGTAAACTGCAATTGAATGATGCTTCCATCGTTTTTGAACCCGAAAGTTCTGCTGCATTAGGCTTTGGTTTCCGTTGCGGTTTCTTGGGGATGCTACACTTGGAAATCATCCAAGAACGCTTGGAACGCGAATTCAATATGACCGTTATTACTACCGTTCCAAACGTAAGTTACATTGCATACACTACCAAAGGTGAAACCATTGCGGTAAATAATCCGAGCGACCTTCCCCCACCTGATAAAATTGATTACGTTGAAGAGCCTTATATTCATGCCACAATTATTACCAAGTCTGATTGGGTTGGACCAGTGATGGGATTGTGTCTTGATAAACGTGGAATTCTTAAAAACCAAGTTTATATCACTGCCGACCGTGTTGAATTAACCTTCGATATGCCATTGGCCGAAATCGTTTTTGACTTCTACGATCGGTTGAAAACCATTTCTCGCGGTTATGCCAGTTTCGACTACCACCCTATTGGTTACAAAGAAAGTCACTTGGTTAAAATGGATATCTTGCTTAACGCAAAGCAAGTTGACGCATTAAGTGCCATCATTCACAGAGACAATGCATACGATTTAGGGAAAAAGATTTGCAAAAAACTCAAAGATTTAATCCCGAAACAACAGT
>JACCDS011642364.1_pt1 | contig 23994 bp, 17 predicted proteins | sample 7446441 | NCBI WGS metagenome assembly JACCDS01 (sample SAMN15323445, study PRJNA562643) | freshwater metagenome | isolation source: river surface water | place: USA:Blue River Watershed | collected 2017-08-17 | reverse complement strand
GACCTGTCCCCGGCTGAGCAGCAATTGCTGCAACAGGTGCAGCCCCGCTGGGAGTCGCTGCGCCCTGATCAGCGGGAGCAACTGCGTCGCGGTGCGGCGCGCTGGGAACAGATGGCGCCGGAAGAACGCAATCAGGCTCGCCAGCAGCAGAACTACTTCCAGCAACTCAGTCCCGACCAGCGCGAATTGATCCAGCAGCGTTTCCGCCAGTTCAATGATGTGCCGCAGGGGCAGCAGCAGCGTCTGCGCGACATCCAGCGCCAGTTCCGCGATCTGCCGCAACCTCAGCGCGATGCCCTGCGACAGCGTTTCGAGACACAGCGATTGCAGCGCATGGACAGACCACAGGGGCAAGTCCAGCGTCCGGAGACTCTGCAGCGCCCGGAGGTGTTGCAGAACCGCCCTGATCCTCAGCTGCAGCGGCCTTCGCTGCAGGACATTCCCCGCACCCAGCCGCCTCGCATCGAGCGACCCAATCCTCAGGGTGGCATCCCCCAGCGTCCAGGACCCGCTCGCTGATACCCGCCAGCGCGGGTCTCCAGGCCGCTTCAACTTGCCATTTCCACAGAAAAAAAGAGGCCGGAGCGATGTCCGGCCTTAATGGGGAAACTTGAGGGGGGGTCAGAGAAGGGGGTCGCGCGCGTCGGCCAGACACTCACGGACAATCTCGCGGTGCTCTCGACCTGCCTGGATGTTGCCGCGCAGCTCCTCTGCGCTCAGTTGGCCGTCGGCGTTCGTGTCGATGCGAGCGAACTGCTCGTTGGCCCGGGTCTCGTTGTGAGCATAGAACTCATCCTTGCTGATGGAGCCGTCAGCGTTGGCATCTGCCGCGCTGAAAGGGTCTTCCTCGAGGTCGGGATTGCCGCCATTCTCGGCGATGCAGGCGCGGAACTCGGCAATGTCGATGTCGGGGTTGAGCGCGCGATGGCGCGGGCCGGTATCAGTGCTGCTCAGCAGGCCATCGCCGTCCGTGTCGCGATGTTCGAACTGGCGCACGGCCTGTTCAGCGCGCTCGGACAGGAATTCGGCCAGACTGATCACGCCATCATTGTTGGTGTCCGCCCGGCGGATGACATGACCGGGGGACTGACGCGGACCGCCGTGGCGGTCGCCGCGCATCTCACCGCGCGGCCCTTGGGCGCCATCGCCGCGACCCGGTCGATCCTGAGTTTGGGCGTAGGCATCGATGCTCAGCATGCTGCTGGCAACGACGAGAGACAGGGCAAGCAGTTTTCTCTTGGACATTATGAACTCCTCTGGCTGGTAGTGGCGCCGCGCAACTGCGGTTTCGCGGCTGTACACTGTCCTCAACGAGGGGAGTTGGAAATGGTTTACGCAGCGCGGAAATCGGCAGAAAATCAGCTTGGATTCAGTATGGCTAGGGCTGACGTTAAATGAATTGAGCGGTTTTCAGCTTTAGGTAGAAATTATTTTGCTTTAAGGAAGAACCCCCGGGGGCGCTGTGCTCGAATTGATCCCCGTAAACGCTGGCTTGTCAGGCCGGAAACAAGAAAAACTCGATTTACAACTTAGACGAAGGAGGTGCCTCGTGCGCGTTCAACCCGAACTGGTACGGCTCAAGACCCAAATTGCAACGAGTATCAAGAGTGTGTCTGCCCTGGCGGCAAGCATGTCGCTGGCAGCATTCCTGCTTCCGGCCGCTGCCAGCGCCCAGGCCCAGGAAGGCGTGACCTTCCACAAGGACATCGTCCCCATTCTGCAGCGTAGCTGCCAGAACTGCCACCGTCCGGAAGGCGTGGCGCCGATGTCCCTGGTAACTTACGAAGAGACAGCGCCGTTCGCAGGCCTGATCGAGTACAAGACTGGCCTGCGTGATCGTGCCGGTGCCATGCCCCCTTACTACTTAGAGAAGGACATCGGCATCCAGGATTACAAGGACGATCCCTCGCTGACCGACGAAGAGATCGCTGCCATTTCCGCCTGGGCCCGCTCCGGTGCACCGGAAGGCAACCCCGCTGATGCCCCGCCTGCCCTGGTGTTCCAGGAAGGCGCCGTGTGGACTGCCGGCGAGCCTGACCTGATCGTGCGCACCGAAGACGTGACCGTCTTGGGTGGCGCTCCTGACTGGTGGGGTGATATCCCCCGCGTCGCGATTCCCGTCGAAGAGGATCGCTACGTCTCCTCAGTGGAAATCATCGAAGTTAATGACGTGGATACCAGTGGCGCCGCCGGCACTGTGGGTGGTCGCAACATATTTCACCACATGATCTGGAGCACACAGGTCCTCGACGAGAATCTTAACGCAGTTGAAGGCGAGCCACAGATTCCATGGCCGGTGCACGAGATTGCCCGCAACCCCGACATCTTCGACCCGGACAGTGGTCGTCTGCTGAAGAAGGGGTCCTACGTGGTCTCCGACTCCGTGCACCTGCACTCCACAGGCGTGGACACCACCGGTCACCTGCTGATCGGCTTCCGTTTCCACCCCATCGGCTACGAGCCGAAGTATCGTCCGGCTCTGATCGGTCTGGGCAACGGCGTGGACATCAGCATCACCGGCAATGAAGACGGGCAGGAGTTGCACGCTTATGCTGTGCTGGAGCAGCACACCAAGGTCGTGACCTTCGAGCCGCACCTGCATGCACCGGGCGAGCGTATGTGTCTGGAGGCCATCTGGGGCTACACCGTGGAGACCCTGACCTGCGTGGGCTACGACCACAACTGGGTGCGTGGTTACACCTATGAGAATCACGCTGCGCCGCTGCTCCCGAAAGGCACCGTGCTGCACATCGTCGGCTACATGAACAATACCAACACCAACCCGAACGTGCCTGATTCCCGAAACTGGCAGGGTTCCGGCAACCGTTCAGTGACCAACATGTTCATCGACCTCGGGATGCGCGTGACTCTGTCTGAAGAGCAGTTCCTGGAAGAAATGCGCGTTCGTCGCGAGACGCTGAACCTCGGGCCGAACGATCACCAGATCGGCTGCCCGCTGTGCCTCGCTCCGCTCGTTGCTCCGCTGGAAGAAGCACCGACAGGCGCTGAAGTCGCTTCATCACAAGGGGATTGATCAAGATGGGTTTGCAAAGCTTTAACGTGCGACGTTCTGCAGTCGTCGCCACACTGTTCGTCATGTTGAGTCTTTTCGCCGGGGCTGTCAGTGCGCAGACCTACCTGAAGGGTCAGCACATCGAGCCTGCCTACGAAGGTTGGAGGCAGCTTGAGGACGGCAGTTACGTCATGATTTTCGGCTACCACAACGAGAACTGGCAGGAAGAGCTGGATATTCCGGTAGGTACGGACAACTTCTTCTCGCCAGGTCTCGAAGACCGTGGCCAGCCCACTCATTTCCTGCCGCGCAGAAACCGTTTCACCTTCGAGGTGCCGGTCCCTGCCGACTGGGGTGACAAGGAACTGGCCTGGACGATCACCGCGAATGGCGTCACCAAGGTGGCCTATGGCACCCTGGCTCGCGACTACGTGATCGACAATGTGGTGATCGCGTCTGAGACCGGCTCCCTCGGGGCCGGTACCAGCAGCCCGGAATCACGCTCCAATGTTCCACCTGTTCTGACAGTACTGGGTGACCGCGTGGGCGACGAAGTCGTTCGCACTGTGCGTGTCGGTGAGCCTCTGTTGATCACGGCTCGTGTGGATGACGATGGCCTGCCGCGTCCGCGCACGCAGACTGGTCCGCGTACCGCCGAGTCCGAGCTGCGTCGCTTCATGCGTCCGCCGACACGCATCACCGTGGGCAAGACCAACGGTCTGTTCCTGTCCTGGAACGTGTACCGCGGCGCTGGCGAAGTCACCTTCGATCCGCCCCAGGTCAAGCCTTGGGAAGACACACGCACGTCAGCCAATTCGCCTTGGGGCGCTCTGTGGATTCCTCCTCCCATTCCGGAAGATGGCATCTACGAGACCAACGTCACCTTCAGCGAGGCCGGCCAGTATGTGCTGTGGGGTCGTGCGGATGACGGCGGCCTGTTCCATGACCAGTACATCACGGTGAACGTGGAGCCCTGACAGCTCTGCAAGACCCGCGTGACAAGAAACCCCGCCCGTGTTGCACCGGCGGGGTTTTTTTCGGCTCGACAAACCCTGCACAAGAGCGAGCAAGAAAAAAGGCAGTGCCACCCGTCAGTGGCACTGCCTTTCTTGTCTTGCTTACCTGGTCGGCACCGCTTCAGCAGTGCCGGACAGGCATCAGCAGGCTACAACGTTCTCGGCCTGCGGGCCTTTCTGACCCTGGGTAATGGTGAACTTGACCTGCTGGCCTTCGGCCAGGGTCTTGAAACCATTGCTCTGAATGGCGCTGTAGTGCACGAAGACGTCCGGGCCGTTGGCCTGGGAAATGAAGCCGAAGCCCTTGGATTCGTTAAAGAATTTAACCTGGCCGGTTACTGTAGACATAGTGTCATCCTGTATTGCGGAAAGTGATTGAAAGAACGTGAATTTTCAGTACAGACGACACGTGGCCGACCCTGTGCGGAAAACCGGTAGCGGCAGAATTCGATTGCTAGATATGAGTTACAGAACGAGGACTTGACGGCAGGACTTCGATTTGCAGTACATAAATATCGCCGATATTCAGGCTGCGGGCAGTATACGGGGCAATTGGGTCAAGTCAACCTTTGTTTTCGAGCCGGGATCAGCGCAAATGAAGAAGCCGTCGCCAGCTTGCACGGCAACGGCCTCGGTTCGAGAGTCGTCCTTCACACCTTACTGCGGTCTGCGGACGTATTTCACCAGTTGTCGCGGGCCCACTTCGGCCCCGTAGATATTGCCCTCGGCGTCAGCGGCAACACCCTCGGCAGCGCTGGTGCCGCCCGGGTTCAGGTCAGGGTCGGGAATGAAAGAGAAGACGTGGCCGGTAATGGCGCTGCCCACGCGGATTCCTCGGCGCCAGCCTGGATTGGAGACAGCGCTGGACTCGGAATCGGCCGCGTAGAGCACGTCGTTCTTGTCGATGAAGATCCCGCTGAGGCGCCCGAACTGCTTCCATTCAGTGATGAACGTTCCGTCCTGCTCGAAGATCTGGATGCGCACATTGCCTCGATCAGCCACGAACAGGCGTCCACGCGAGTCGAAGGCCAGGGCGTGAGGGGTGCGGAATTCCCCGGGCGCAGTGCCGATGCGGCCCCAGGACTCGAGGAAATTGCCATTGCGGTCGTACTTGATGATGCGGGCCACGGTATCCCAGTTGGCATTGGCACCCTGGCCGCTGTGTCCTTCGGCGATGTAGATGTCGCCATTGGGGGCCGTGATCACATCATTGGGCTCGTTCAACAGATCGCCGCCCTGGCCGTTGCCTGCTACACCAGGCGTGCCGAAGCGCATCAGCACTTCCCCGGTGGGACTGAACTTGTAGACCGTGTGGCCCTTGCCCGCGGCGTCCGGATTCGCGGCCAGCTCATTGGCATTGGCCGCACGTCCGTCCGCGATCCAGACATTGCCCTCCGGGTCCACGTGAATGCCGTGGGGGAAGATGAACATGCCGGCACCAAAGCTGGTGATCAGGTTGCCGTCCTTGTCGTATTTCATCACTGGGTCCACATCCGAGCCTGCGCAGCTGTTGGCGCCGCATCGTTCCGCCACCCAGATGGAGGTGCCGTCAGGATCGATGTCCACGGTGCTGGTGGAGCCCCAGGAGCGCCCGTCGGGAAGCTCGAAGAAGTCGTTGATGGTCTCGTAGGGGTTGGGGTGTTCGTTGGTGGGGTTGATGACGGTCTGGGCCTGCGCCGTCGTGCTGATCAGGGCGGTGCCGGCGATTGCCAGCGCCAGGGCGAATCTGTGCGACATGTCGTGCTCCTTCTTGTTATTGGTATCGGGAACTTCTGTGACCGGGATTATAGGCCGCGTCTTGCGCCGCTGGCGAATCCATCTGCCGCGAGCGGCTGCATCAGGACGCAGTACGTGCCATGTTCACAGGCCGTGTTCGCGCAGTCTGCGATAGAGCGTGCGCAGGGAAACCCCCAGTTCCTCGGCAACCGCTTTCTTGTCCCCGGCGTGGCGCAGCAGGACGCGGCGCAGGTGCTCCGTCTCCAGACTGCGCAGGTCGGTGGGCTCACCAGCCACCATGACATCGACATCGAGGCAGCCGAGCAGCAGCTGCTCGGTGATCTGGTCGGAACTGGCCAGCAGCACGGCACGCTCCAGAAGATTGCGCAGTTCGCGGATATTGCCGTTGAAGTGCTGCTGCTGAAGCAGCGCCTCCGCCTGGGGAGTCAGGCGCAGGCGACCATGGCCGGTGATCTTCTGCAGCAGGGAGCGGGCGATGAGCGGAATGTCCTCGACCCTTTCGCGCAGGGCGGGCAGAACGATGGGAAAAACATTGATGCGGTAGAAGAGGTCCTCCCGAAACGCCCCATGTTGCACCAGTTCGCGCAGATACTTGTGGGTGGCGCAGATCAGGCGGAAGTCGGCCCGCTGCGGCTCGATGCTGCCGACCGCGCGAAAGGTGCCGGTCTCGATCAGGCGCAACAGCTTGACTTGCTGTGGCAGGGGGATGTCGCCGATCTCGTCCAGGAACAGGGTGCCTTCGTTGGCGGCTTCGACCAGTCCGGGCTTGCTGTAACTGGCCCCCGTGAACGCGCCCCTGGCATGGCCGAACAACTCGCTCTCGAACAGCGTTTCCGTCAGCCCGGCACATTCCACGGTGACGAAAGGTTTGTTCTTGCGCGCACTGGCATCGTGAATGGCTTTGGCGGCCAGTTCCTTGCCGGTGCCGGATTCGCCCAGAAGCAGCACGGACGCCGTGCTGGGGGCCACCCGGTTGATCATCTCCACCAGGGTGTTGAAGCGAGCGCTGGTGCCCACCATCAGTTCCGTGCTGGCGCGGGCGCTGGCGTGATGCACGGGCTTGAGCAATTCGACGAAGTACTGCAATTCGCCGCTGGCATCCAGTATCGGCAGCATCTCCACGTCCACGTGCTCCTTGCCCCGAGGCGTATTGTGGATATGCAGCACCTTTTCGCGGTGACCGGAGCGTCGGCTGGCAGCCAGCGGACAGGATTCGCCGGCCTGGTCGCAGGGTTTGTCGTAGTGGTGGGAGATCCTGTAGCAATGTGCCGTCCGGCTGGTGTCGATGGCGCCGAAAGCCTGGGTATAGAGCGCATTGGCGGCAAGTATTTCGTAGTCGCTGCTGACCAGGATGGCTGGATAGTCGTAACCTTCAAGCATGCCGGCGATGGCGTGCGGGGTCTTGTCGGAGCTGATGATCTGCATGTTTGCCAGGTTTGTCAGAGGTTTGTGCCAATACTGTCCAAAACAGCCGCCAATTACCAGTGCAATTGCTGTTCTTGAACTTGAGGAAGGCCAAATAACATTGAAATTCAATTGCTTGAGCAAGTGCACGAAGATTGTGCAAGATTGGCGTGCCATTTGCTCAGTCCTTCCCAGAGCGAATGCATCGCCCGCCGCAAAGGAGACATAGACATGAGCAGCACCCAGATTCCGTTTGTTCCCAACCTCGACGTCAAGCCAGAGGTCCACCACTTCTTTGACGAGCCGACCAATACCTTCAGCTATGTGGTCAAGGACCCGGCCTCGAACGCCTGCGCGGTCATCGATTCGGTGCTCGATCTGGACTATGCCTCTGGTCGAACCAGCTTCGCCGGTGCGGACCGCATCATTGCCTTCGTCAAGGAAAAGGGCTGGCAGAACGAGTGGATCATCGAGACGCATGTCCATGCCGATCATCTCTCCGCCGCGCCTTACATCCAGCAGCATCTGGGCGGCAAGCTGGGCATCGGGGATCGCATCAACATTGTGCAGAACACCTTCGGCAAGGTCTTCAATGCCGGTACCGAATTCGCGCGTGACGGGTCGCAGTTCGATCGCCTCTTCGCGGACGGTGACAGTTACATGATTGGCACCATGAAGGCCTATGCCATGCACACGCCCGGCCACACGCCCGCCTGCATGACTCATGTGATCGGCGATGCCGCCTTCGTGGGCGATACCATCTTCATGCCGGAAGGCGGCTCGGCCCGCGCCGATTTCCCAGGAGGAGATGCCCGCACGCTGTACCGCTCCATCCGCCGCGTTCTTGCCCTGCCGGGACGCACGCGACTCTTCATGTGCCACGACTACCCCGATGGTCGCCCGCTGGGCTGGGAGACGACAGTGGATGCGGAGCGACAGCTCAATATTCATGTCCACGACGGAGTATCGGAAGACGCCTTCGTGGCCATGCGTGAAGCACGTGACAAGACGCTCGACATGCCTCGCCTGATCCTGCCATCGCTGCAGGTGAACATGCGGGCAGGGCACATGCCACCGGCCGAGCCCGATGGCAAAGTGTTCCTTAGAGTGCCCGTGAACCTGTTGTAAACTCAGGCCAAAGGCGGCAGTGCTGCCGCAGACCAGCGACCCTTCAAGAAAAACAAGGAATAGACCATGAACCTGAAGAACATAAGCAGCGATTTCGCCGTTGCCGAACAACTCAGTCCGGCTGATGTGGACGCCCTTGCTGCCCAGGGGGTCAAGGCCCTGATGTGCAATCGCCCCGACGGCGAAGTGGCCGATCAGCCCGCCTACGCCCTGATAGCCGAGGCCGCTGCTCGCAACGGCCTGCAGATCCGTCATGTACCCGTGGTGTCCGGCGCGATCACTGACCAGGACATCGCCGCCTTCGGGGCGGCCTTTGCCGAACTGCCCCGCCCGCTGGTGGCCTACTGCCGCTCCGGCAGTCGTTCAGCCAGCCTGTGGGCCATGAGTCAGACCAGCGGCGGGGCTGACCCGGCAGGGGTGCTGTCCGCCGCCTCCGCGGCAGGGCTGGACCTCGCCGACAGCGTCCGGCGCGGCGCGTCGCTCAAGGCCGCCAAGGGCAGCAGCCCGCATTACGCCGTGCTGATCATTGGCGCGGGCGCCGCAGGTATCAGCACGGCGGCCAGTCTGCTCAAGCGCAAGCCCGGCCTGAACATCGCGCTGGTGGACAAGGCCGAGAAGCACTATTACCAGCCCGGCTGGACCCTCGTGGGTGCCGGTGTCTTCCAGGCTCCCCAGACTGAACGCAACATGGCGTCCCTGATTCCCGCAGGGGTGAAGTGGATCAAGGCTGCCGTGACGGCCTTCGCTCCCGAAAGCAACAGCGTGCAACTGGACGACGGCAGCACCGTGACCTACGACCGCATGATCGTGGCCTGCGGCATCAAGCTGAACTGGGCAGGAATCGAAGGCCTGACTGAGACCCTTGGTCGCAATGGCGTCACCTCCAACTACCGCTACGACCTCGCTCCCTATACCTGGAAGCTGGTGCAGGGGCTGCGTTCCGGCAAGGCCGTGTTCACGCAGCCGCCCATGCCGATCAAGTGTGCGGGAGCACCCCAGAAGGCGCTGTATCTGTCCGGCGATCACTGGTACCGCACCGGTGTGCTGAAGGACATCAACATCCAGTTCTATAACGCGGGTGCCGTGCTCTTCGGCGTGAAGGACTATGTGCCTGCGCTCATGAAGTACATCGAGAAGTACAAGGCCACCCTGAATTTCTCGCACAAGCTGGTGAAGATCGACGGCGACAGCCGCACCGCCTGGTTCGAGAGGACGGACGCCGAGGGCAAGGTGGAAGTGGTCAGCACCGACTTCGACATGATCCACGTCTGTCCGCCTCAGCAGGCTCCTGATGTCGTGCGCAGCAGTGCGCTGGCCGATGCCGCAGGCTGGGTCGACGTCGATCAGGCGACTTTGCGTCACAAGCGTTTCGCCAACATCTGGTCGCTGGGCGACGTCTGCAATGCACCCAATGCCAAGACTGCCGCGGCCGCTCGCAAGCAGGCCCCGATCGTCGCGCACAATCTGCTGTCGGACATGGGCCTGACCCAGGGCGTGGCGCACTACGACGGCTACGGCTCCTGCCCGTTGACCGTCGAGCGAGGCAAGATTGTGCTGGCCGAGTTCGGTTTCGGCGGCAAGCTCATTCCCAGCTTCCCGCAGTGGCTGCTCAAGGGTACGGAGCCCACGCGCCTCGCCTGGATCCTGAAGAAGGACATGCTGCCGCCGATCTACTGGCACGGCATGCTCAAGGGGCATGAGTGGATGGTGACGCCGGAAGTTCAGAAGTAATGGCAGGACGTCAGTGGCTGCCGGCGCTGGCATGGATCAGACGCTACGACAGGAAAAGTCTTGGCGAGGATCTGCTCGCCGCCGTGATCGTCTCCATCATGCTGATCCCGCAGTCACTGGCCTATGCCCTGCTCGCCGGGCTGCCGCCGGAAATGGGGCTGTATGCCAGCATTCTGCCGCTGCTGGTATACACCCTGTTCGGCAGCAGTCGCGTTCTCTCCGTGGGGCCTGTGGCCGTGATGTCCCTGATGACGGCGGCGGCCCTCGGATCCCTCGGCCTTGGCGCTGACGAGTACCTCCTGGCAGCAATGACCCTGGCGTTCATGGTCGGCGCGCTGCTGTTTCTGCTTGGCGTTTTCAGGCTGGGCTTTGTCGCCAATTTCATGTCACACCCGGTGGTGACCGGATTCATCACGGCCTCCGCGATTCTGATAGCGTTCACGCAGGTGCCCAACCTGCTTGGCATCAGCGCCCACGGGCACACGCTGCCCGAAATGCTGCCGTCCTTGCTGGAGGCTGTCGCCGACACCAATCTGCCAACCACCGTCATGGCAGCGCTGACTCTGCTCTGGCTGTTCTGGTCCCGCAAGGGTCTGGCACCCCTGCTGGTCAAGGCTGGCATGTCAGTCGCGGGCGCCTCCATGGCCGCTCGAGTCAGCCCGGTGGTGGCGGTGGTGTTGACCACTCTGGCAGCCTGGGGGCTGGAGCTTGGTGCGCAGGGTGTTGCCACGGTGGGCGATGTGCCTACCGGTCTGCCAGCGTTCGGGCTGCCTTCCTTCTCGCCAGCGCTGTGGCAGTCACTCGCCGGCTCTGCGGTGCTCATTGCGACCATTGGGTTTGTCGAGTCGGTTTCGGTGGCACAAGGTCTCGCGGCACGCCGTCGAGAGCGCATCGACCCGGATCAGGAGCTGATCGGTCTGGGCACCGCCAACATGGCCACCAGTTTCTTCGGCGGATTTCCGGTGGCAGGGGGATTCTCCCGTTCCGTCGTCAATTTCGATGCCGGTGCGGCCACGCCTGCAGCCGGCTTTTTTGCCGCACTGCTGATCGCCCTGGCGACACTGCTGTTCGTGCCTCTGCTGGCCCATCTGCCCAAGGCGACGCTGGCCGCCACCATCGTGGCCGCCGTCTGGTCGCTCATCGATTTCTCCATACTGCCCCGTGCCTGGCGCTTCTCCCGCGCCGACTTCCAGGCCGTCACCGTGACCATAGTGCTGACCCTGCTGGCGGGTGTCGAGATCGGGGTGGCCTCAGGCATTCTGGTGTCGTTGATCGTGCATCTGTACAAGACTTCCAGGCCCCATGTGGCCGTGGTGGGGGAGGTGCCGGGCACGGAGCATTTCCGCAATGTCGCCCGGCATCAAGTGCAGACTCACGACAACATCCTCTCGCTGCGCATCGACGAGAGTCTCTATTTCGCCAATACCCGCTACCTGGAGGACATGATCTACGCCATGGTCGCTGAGCGGCCGCGCCTGCAGCATGTGGTGCTGATGTGCACGGCGGTGAACGAGGTGGACATGAGCGCGCTGGACTCCGTCATCGAGATCAACGAACGCCTGCAGGAGCTGGGCATCAAGCTGCATCTGTCCGAGGTCAAGGGGCCGGTGATGGATGCCCTGCAACGCTCGGATTTCCTGCAGAAGCTCTCCGGCCAGGTGTTCCTGACCCAGCATCAGGCCGTTGAAGCACTCAAGCCATGATGACCGACACGCACGTGTTGTCACCCTCAGCTCGCGCTTGGTGGCGCCTGCAACAGGCGGCGGCACCGACTCCCCTGCAAGGCAGCGCGAGCGACTTTGCCGAACGGCTCAGGCTCTGCGACATGCAGCTCACGCAAGGACGAGGCGCTGGCACGCAGGGCTTCGCACTCGGCATTTCCTCTCTGCTCCCCCAGCCCGATTTCACCCAGCAGTGGTTTCTCATGCGCTTCGACAGTTTTCTCTACCTCGAGCGGCTCGTGGTGGCGGCTGCCTGTCAGAGGCAAGGGGTGGGAAGGGAGCTGCTGCTGCACACGTTGCGATGGGCAGCCGAGAAAGGGCTGGAACGTGTGTGCTGCCAGGTGCATGAGCGCCCGGCCAATCGTGCTGCGCAGGCCTTCGTCGAGGCCATGGGATTTGCCGCGATCGAAAGCGTGATGCTGCCCTCGCGCGATATTGTCTGTCTCTATCAGCGCTCCAGTGCCACGGCGATGCCCTGACCCCCGCCAATGCACAGAGTTGCCAGACCCTTGCGGCTGTCGCGGCGCAGCATCTCGTGCAGCAATGTCACCAGGACGCGTGCGCCTGAGGCGCCGATCGGATGTCCCAGGGCGATGGCCCCGCCGTTGACGTTGACGCGACCGCTGTCCCAGCCCAGTTCTCGACCCACTGCCAGCGCCTGCACGGCGAAGGCTTCGTTGGCTTCAATCAGATCCAGGTCCTCTAGTCGCCAGCCGGCCTTGCTCAGGCAGGCCCGCGTGGCCGGCACCGGCCCGATGCCCATGAAGGCCGGGTCGACCCCTGCCGCTGCGCAGGCCTTGATTCGCGCCAGGACTGGAAGATTCAGCGCCTGAGCGGTCTGCTCATTGCACAGGACGAGAGCAGCCGCTCCATCATTGAGTCCCGAGGCATTGCCGGCGGTGACGCTGCCGGCAGGAATGAAGGCCGGCCGCAGGCGGGCGAGCACCTCGAGAGAGGTGTCCTGGCGCGGCCCCTCATCCACCGCGACACTGACCGGTTCGCCGTGTCGCTGGGGGATGCGTACCGGGAAAATCTGCGACTCGAAATGCCCTGCCGCCTGAGCGGCAAGCGCCTTGCGCTGCGAGGCAAGGGCAAAGGCGTCCTGCTCCTCGCGGGATATGGCGAAGCGAGTTGCCAGGTTCTCGGCCGTCATGCCCATGTGGCCATTGCCAAAGGCATCCTGCAGGCCATCCTGCAGCAGCGTGTCGACAAGCTGCCAGTGGCCCATCTTCATGCCGCGCCGTGAACCGGGCAGCACATGGGCGGCCTGACTCATGCTTTCCATTCCGCCAGCCACAATCAGCCTGGCATCGCCCAGGGCAATGGCCTGGGCAGCCAGCTGCACGGCCTTCATGCCCGAGCCACAGACCTTGTTGAGAGTGAATGCTGGCGTGGAGTGGGGCAGTCCGGCGCCCAGCGCCACCTGGCGCGCGGTGTTCTGTCCGCAGCCAGCGGTGAGCACGTGTCCCAGGATGAGTTCGTCAACCTGTGCCGCCGCAATGTCATGCCCTGCCAGCAATGGCTGCACCAGCTGGGTGCCAAGCTCCACGGCGCTCAGCGATGCCAGAGCGCCGTTGAAACTGCCGATGGGAGTGCGCCCCGCTGCAACGATGCAGACCGGGTGCATCAACGATTGGCCCGGTTGTTGATCAGCTGTTCCACGACACTCGGATCAGCCAGCGTCGTGGTGTCACCCATGTTCTCCAGTTCGTTGGCGGCAATCTTGCGCAGGATGCGGCGCATGATCTTGCCGGAACGTGTCTTGGGCAGGCCGGGAGCGAACTGGATGATCTCCGGACGCGCGAAGGCGCCAATCTCCCCGGCCACGAAGGCCAGCAGTTCCTTGCGCAGTTCCGGCGATTCGGGAACACCCTGCATCAGCGTGACATAGGCATAGATGGCCTGACCCTTGATGTCGTGCGGGTAGCCCACCACGGCGGCCTCGGCTACCTTGGGATGCAGCACCAGGGCGCTCTCGATCTCGGCGGTGCCGAGCCGATGGCCGGAGACATTGATCACGTCGTCGACGCGGCCTGTGACCCAGTAGTAGCCGTCCGCGTCACGGCGAGCGCTGTCGCCGGTGAAGTAGTAGCCAGGATAGGCCTTGAAGTAGGTGTCGATGCAACGCTGATGATCGCCGAACACGGTGCGGATCTGGCTGGGCCAGCTGCCGCACAGCACCAGATTGCCGGTGGCCGGGCCCTTGAGCTCATGGCCGTCGGCATCGAGCAATGCGGGTCTTACACCGAAGAAGGGCAGCGTGGCCGAGCCAGGCTTCAAGTCGGTGACGCCAGGCAGTGGGGTGATCATGATGGCGCCGGTCTCGGTCTGCCACCAGGTGTCGACGATCGGGCAGCGTCCTTCGCCTACTACATCGTAGTACCACTGCCAGGCCTCCGGGTTGATGGGCTCGCCCACGGAGCCGAGCAGACGCAGCGACTTGCGCGAGGTCTGCTCCACCGGGCCGTTGCCAGCCGACATCAGCGCGCGGATGGCTGTCGGCGCCGTGTAGAAGATGTTGACCTTGTGCTTGTCGATGACCTGCCAGAAGCGTGAGACATCCGGGTAGGTCGGCACTCCCTCGAAAATGAGTGTCGTGGCGCCATTGCACAGAGGGCCGTAGACGATGTAACTGTGCCCGGTGACCCAGCCGACGTCCGCCGTGCACCAGTAGATGTCGCCGTCCTTGTAGTCGAAGACGTAGCGATGAGTCATGGCCGCGCCCAGCAGATAGCCGGCGCTGGTGTGCAGCACACCCTTGGGCTTGCCGGTGGAGCCTGAGGTGTAGAGGATGAAGAGCGGGTCTTCGGCGTCCATCACTTCAGGCTCGCAGGTCTTGCTCTGCAGAGCGGTGATCTCGTGGTACCAGACGTCACGCTGCGCGTGCCAGGCGATCTCCGTGCCGGTGTGTCGCACCACGATCACGGTGTGCACGTCTGGGCAGTGTTCAAGAGCCTTGTCCACATTGTGCTTGAGATGAATGGTCTTGCCGCCGCGCAAGCCCTGGTCGGACGTGATGACCACTCGGCAGTCGGAGTCGAGGATGCGATCCTTGATGGCCTCCGGCGAAAAACCACCAAACACCACGGAGTGAATGGCTCCAATGCGCGCGCAGGCCAGCATGGCGTAGGCCGCTTCCGGAATCATCGGCATGTAGATGCTGACTCTGTCGCCCTTGTTCACGCCGCGCTGGCGCAGCGCATTGGCGAGCAGACACACCTGTTCGTGCAGCTCGCGATAGGTGATGTGGCGGCTGTGGGCGGAATCATCTCCTTCCCACAGCAGGGCGGTTTGCTCGGCACGTGTCGGCAGATGACGATCGACGCAGTTCACGCACACGTTCAACCTGGCGCCTTCGAACCAGCGTGCCTCGCCCTTGCTGAAATCACTGTGGTGCAGACGTTGCCACGGGGCCATCCACTCGATGAAGGTATTGGCCTGCTCCGTCCAGAAAGTCTCTGGTGAATGAATCGATTCCTGATAGAGCCGCTGGTAGCTCTCCTTGTTCAACAGACTGCTGGCGGCGAGTTCTGCAGAGACCGGGTAGACACGGTTGTCGGTCATGACTTGGATCCTTGTGCGGGGCGAGTGCCATCTGGCGAGACCAGGACGGCCTGCGGATGACGAGTTGATCGGAGTGGCGGAAGTACGGACATGAGCCGTTTGTAGCAGGTTTTGCCGAGGGAGTAAATTCGCCGCCCAAGGCGCTGTGCCGGGTCGCACAGACTCAGGCCGGCGGCAGTTCCAGCTGCAGATTGTCAATGAGGCGCGTCTTCCCCAGCCAGGCGGCGGCCAGGATGACGAGCCGCCGATCCTGTGCCTGTGCCGGCTCCAGGGTGTCGGCGTGACACACGCTGAAATAGTCCGGCACGAACCCGGCCTCTGCGAGTCTTCGTGTGGCCGCGGCCTCCACGCTGCCACTGTCGGCGCGATTCTTCAGTGCCTCACCGGCTTCCTGCAGGCATTGGTAAAGCACTGGCGCACGCGCCTTTTCCTCTGTGCTGAGGTAGCCGTTGCGTGAGCTCAAGGCCAGTCCGCTCGACTCTCGCTGGGTGGGTACGCCGACGAGCTCGATCGGCATGCACAGATCAGCCACCATGTGACGAATCACCTGCAATTGCTGGTAATCCTTGAGCCCGAACAGGGCCACATCCGGCTGCACCATGTTGAAGAGTTTGTTGACGACGGTGGCAACTCCATCGAAATGGCCAGGACGACTGTTGCCACAATGGCGGCGCGAGATACCGGGCACGGACACGATGGTTTGCGCAGCGAGGCCTTGCGGGTAGATCTCGACGACACTCGGAGTGAACAGCAGATCGCAATGGGCTGCTTCCAGTTTCTCGATGTCAGCCGCAAGGGTGCGCGGGTAGGCATCGAGGTCTTCGGTGGGGCCGAACTGCAGCGGATTCACGAAAATGCTGCAGACGACAAAATCGCCGTGATTGCGGGCCTCCTCCACAAGCCGCACATGGCCGGCATGCAGATTGCCCATGGTGGGGACGAACACGATGCGGTGGCTCGAGTGCTTGTTTGTCGCAATGGCCTGACGCAGGGGCGCCATGTGACTGACTTGCTGCACGTTCTGCGCCCCCTCAGTCGAAGCAGTGTTCGGGAGCCGGGAACTGCCCGCTCTTCACTGCCTGCACGTATTCGCGCAGAGCGCCGCGAATGCCATCACGGGAATCCAGCAGGAAGTTCTTCACGAATTTCGGCGTGATCGGCGAAATGCCCAGAAGGTCGTGCAGCACCATGACCTGGCCGTCGGTGTCAGGCCCCGCACCTATGCCGATCACGGGTATCTCGAGCGCCTCGGTGATCGTGCGAGCGAGGGCCTGCGGCACGCATTCCAGCAGCAGGATGCTGGCGCCCGAACGCTCCAGCAGGCGTGCTTCGGCCAGCATGCTCTCGGCCTGGCGCGGATCGCGTCCCTGCACGTGGTAGCCGCCGATGCGATTGATGGACTGCGGCGTCAGTCCCATGTGGGCACAGACAGGAATGCCGCGCTCCGCCAGCAGGTGGGTGGAGTGGGCAATCCAGGCGCCGCCCTCGAGCTTGATCATCTGCGCGCCAGCACGCATCAGGCGCGCGGCGTTCTCCAGTGTCTGGGTCTCGGAGGCATAGCTCATGAAAGGCATGTCGCCGATCAGGAAGGCACCCCGATTGCCACGCTTGACGCAGCTGATGTGATAGACCATGTCGTCCATGCTCACCGGCAGGGTGCTGTCATGTCCCTGCAGGACCATGCCGAGCGAGTCGCCGATCAACGTGACGTCCACGCCGGCCTCGCTGAGCAATTGGCCGAAGCAGGCGTCATAGGCGGTCAGGCAGGTGAATTTCTCGCCCCGCTTCTTCATTTTCTGCAGGGTGCTGAGGGTGACGGCAGGCCGACTGCTGTGCTCGCCGGCGGAGGCGTGTGTGCTCATGGAGGTATCCGTGCCCGGTCCTGACTCAAAGCAGCGCGGGCTTGGGGTTGAAGTAGTGGGTCCCGCTGGTGCTCGACTGGATCTGCTCGAGCAGCAACTGATAATCCTCGTCATTGTGGACGAGGTCAATCTCGGCGCAGTTCACGATCAACAATGGGCTGCGCTCGTAGTAGTGAAAGAACTGCGCATAAGCCTCGTTCAGACGCTCGAGATAGTCGCGCTGAATCTGCTGCTCCGCCGCTATTCCGCGCTTGTGGATGCGCTGCAGCAGGACACTCGCTGGGGCCTGGAGATAGATCACGAGGTCGGGTACGGGAGCGTCGATGGTCAGGTGAGCATAGACCTGCTGATACAAGGCGTACTCGTCATCGTCCAGATTCTGCCGTGCGAACAGCGCGTCCTTGTCGATCAGGAAGTCAGCCACCCTCACGGCGTCAAAGAGGTCGTTCTGGCGCAACTCCTGCATCTGGCGGGCGCGCTGCAACAGGAAGTAGAGCTGAGTCGCCAGGGCATTGCGCTGTGGGTCGTGATAGAAGCGTTCCAGAAACGGGTTCTCTTCCGGCAGTTCGAGCAGCATCTCGGAGTGGAAGGTATCGGCGAGCCGGCGCGCCAGGCTGGTCTTGCCGACTCCGATGGGGCCTTCCACCGCAATGAATCGTGGCGGCTTGCCGGCACGCGGTTGCGCGCTTGCCTGTTGCCGTGTCACGACGAGCTGCCCGCACCGTCAGCGGGTTTGCGTGACGGTTTGCGACGTCGTCGCCGCTTGGCGGCAGCTGGTCGCCCCAGTCCTTCCAGCATCCCTTCCTGCTGGGCCTTGTCGCTGATCTGGAAGTCTGTCCACCACTGCCCGAGGCCGTTCAGAGGCTCGCCGCTTTCCTCGCGCAGCAGCAGGAAGTCGTAGCCCGCGCGAAAGCGCGGATGGCCGAACACCGATTCGACGCCGCGACGGCTGCGCTGTTCCAGTCGCAGTTGCAATTCCCAGATCTCGCGCGTCGCAAGCGAGAAGCGCTTGGGAATGGCGGTGATCTGCAACTGACGGCCGATGACACGGTTGGCGGCTTCCTGTTGATCGGCCAGCGTCACGGGCCCGTCACCGCACAGGCGCTGCAGTTCCTGCTGCAAGGGCGCCCACAGCAGGGCCGCAAAGAGGAACGCAGGCGTGACTGTCTTGCCCTCGGCCAGACGTGCATCGGTGTTGCGCATCGCCAGGGTGAGCAGACGGGTACCCGGAGCATCGGGGTCACGAGTTGCAGCCATGGTCGGCTTGAGCAGCACGGAGCCGATTCTGTACTGGCGCAGCAGTGCGAGAGTTTTCTCGGCATGACCACCGACGAGCAATTTCAATGTTTCATCGAACAGCCGCGCGGGAGAGATCGATTCCAGCAGAGGAGCGAGTTCATCCAGCGGGGCTCGCGTACGCGGCTCGATGGTGAAACCGAGCTTGGCGGCGAAACGGATGGCGCGCAGCATCCGGACCGGGTCTTCGCGGTAGCGCGTGGCGGGATCGCCGATCATGCGCAGAACGCGATTGTCGATGTCATCCAGCCCGTTGGCGAAATCGAGCACCTTGAAGCCATCGGTGGTGTAGTAGAGAGCATTGGCAGTGAAGTCGCGGCGCAGAGCGTCTTCATTGATCGATCCGTAGACGTTGTCGCGCAGAATCATGCCGGAACTGGAGTGTGCTGAATCGAGTCCGCGGATGCTGCGATTGGAAGCATCGTCATCGAACTCGTTCTCGGCCGTGTGATGCGCCCGGAACGTGGTGACCTCGATGATTTCCCTGCCGAAACGCAGATGCACGATCTTGAAGCGCCGACCGATGATCATCGCGTTGCGGAAGAGTTGCTTCACTTCCTCGGGAGTTGCATCCGTGGAGATGTCAAAGTCCTTTGGGGTATCGCCAAGAAGCAGGTCCCGAACACCGCCGCCCACGAGGAAGGCCTGATAGCCGCACTCGTTGAGTCGATACAGGACTTTCACGGCGTTCGGCGAAATATCCTTGCGGGAAATGCCATGCTCGTCACGTTCGATGATGGTGGCATGTGAGAGGTCGAGATCCTGCAGCCGTGCCCGGCCGGCCTGGCGCACAGGGGATTGAGTCGTATCGCGATGTTCCGTGGCGACGCTGGTCTGAATGCTGTCCACTGTGGAATCCGTGGGCACTGCCTTGGCGCGCTTGCCGAAGAGAACTCTGGTTAACTTTCTTAGCATGTGAATGTCAGAATTGATTGATCGCGCCGTGGAATGTACGCCACACGTTGTTACAACGCGAGAATGCTTGTATCTGTGCCATCAGACAAGTACGCGAATGGAGCCGGATGATACACCGATCGAGAGGAAATTATCAGGAGGAAATGCTCTGGGGGGCGAGTACAGCCCCCCCGCAAGGAAGGTAATTTAGTTTTGTTTTTCTTGTTTTACTAAATGGGCACCAAATACAGCACCGCAAAGCATTTTAATGAAACAGTATCTCCAGTCTGACAATAGACGTACTGCCTGAAACCTGAAAACCCGTTACTCTTTTTTCTTATTCACTGCACCAAACCAAGGAATGCCATTTTTATTTTTATTGGACGTCGTTGTTATTGTTTATTGTTATTGTGCCGTATATAGAGCACTATCCGTGCCAGATAATTAAAAGCCTTTAAAAACAATAAATTAAGAATTTTTCGGAGATTTGTGGGCTTGGGAAACTGGTACTGTGTTACCGAAAAACTCCAAATATCTGGGTAGATGGGTATCAGTAACAAATTGTCACCGGGGTGACACACCAGTGACATGAAGAGGCAAGGGAAGGGGTTTCCTGCACAGCGGGATGGCCGGACGGGAGTTGCGGGCAGTTGGGGATTCGAAGAGAGGCTCAGGCTTGTTTCTTCTTGCGTGGCAGGCCGAATCGCTGACGTCTCTCCCACAGGCATTTGCGACTGATGCCGAGCTTGCGTGCCAGCTGAGTCTCGTTCATCTGGTCCTGGTGTTCGAGGACAAAGCGCTGGAAGTAATCTTCCAGGGAAAGTTCTTCCACGGGGTCATCGTGAGGTGCAAGTGGAGCAACTGCACTGTTGGCACCCTGACCTCGATCATTGAGCGGGCGCAGCTGATTGCGGCCGCTGATGTCGATCGCAAGCAGTTCGGCACCTATGTATTCCGACTCGGCCAGCACCACGGCGCGTTCGATGGCGTTCTCCAGTTCCCGCACGTTGCCCGGCCAGGAGTACACGGCGATGGCCTGAGTGGCCTCCGGGCTGAACTTCAGCGCCGGTGACTTCAAACGTTTGCAGGTGCGCTCCAGGATTGCGTCGGCAAGTTCCAGAATGTCGTTGCCGCGTTCCTTGAGTGGCGGGATCACCAAGGTCATGACATTGATGCGGTAGTAGAGGTCTTCCCGGAAATCGCCGTCGATCACCAGCTGCTTCAAGTCGCGGTGCGTTGCCACAACCAGGCGCACGTCCACTTTCTTGGATTGTACGGAACCCACCTTGCGAATCTCGTTTTCCTGAAGGACGCGCAAGAGACGAGCCTGCGCTTCCAGCGGCAGTTCGCCGATCTCGTCCAGGAACAGGGTACTGCCATTCGCCGCTTCCACCAGCCCGGTACGGTTGGCTGTCGCGCCGGTGAACGCGCCTTTTTCGTGACCGAAAAGTTCAGATTCGATGAGGTTCTCGGGAATCGCGGCGCAGTTCACCGAGATCATCTCGGCATCCTTGCGATCACTGAGTTTGTGAATGGCGCGTGCCACCAGCTCCTTGCCGGTGCCGGACTCGCCGTTGATCAGAACTGTCGAGCTGGTCTGGGCTACTTTGCGGATGCGACGGAACAATTCCATCATCTGCGGGCAACTGCCGATCATGCCGTAGACGGGTGGCTCGGGTGGCGGAACGGGTTTTTCCACCGTGGCCTTGCGTGCGGCACTTTCCTTCACGATTCGGGCCACTGTTTCCAGCATCTCGTCGTGTTCGAAGGGCTTGGAGATATAGTCCACTGCGCCCATCTTCATGGAGTCGATGGCGGAACGCAGGCTGGAGTAGCTGGTCATGATCAGGACAGGCGTCTTGGTGGCGGCGATCAGATCAGTGCCGGGGGCGCCAGGCAGGCGCAAATCACTGACGACTATGTCGAAATCGTCTGGATTGAAGTTCTCCAGCGCGTCCCGGACACTGCCGGCCTCTTCCACAAGATAGTCATGCCGTTCGAGCAGTCTTCGCAATGCGGTGCGAATGACCTGCTCGTCTTCAACAACCAATACCTTGTTATGCGCTGTCATCGTGGTACTCAAACAGTTTGATAACTAATTCAAGAGCTTGCCTTGAGACTCAGAGTGCCTTCGCGAAATTCTCGACTGGCAGGCCGGCGTCATCATAGCAGGGAAAGGTCAGGATTACCCGTGTGCCGGGATTCTCCCTGCGGCTGGACGCGCTGATTATATCAATATGGCCATTGAGGTTTTCAACTATGCTGTAGACCAGAGACAGCCCCAGTCCCGTGCCTTCTCCCGGCTCTTTCGTGGTGAAGAACGGGTCAAAAATCCGGTCCCTGATTGACTCCGGAATCCCGGTGCCTTCGTCGGTGACGGACAGTTGAACCGAACCCGAGACCAGCTTCGAGCTGATGGTGATGGTGCTGCCGGCAGGGCTGGCATCGTGGGCATTGTTGATCAGGTTCACCAGGACCTGCAGCAGGCGCTGGGAATCGCCAAGGATTTTCAGGCCTGGCTTGCAGGCAATCCGGTAGTGAATGTCCTTGCGGCGCTTGTCCAGTGAAATCAAGGCGATGGCTTCATTGACACATTCCTCGATGGAGACCACCTCGCTGGTGTGATCCGCCTTGTTGCTGCCGCTGTGGGCGAAGTTAACCAGCGACTGCACGATGCGTGACGTTCGGTCAGTCTGCTCGATGATCTGCCGGGCCATGTTGCGCAGCTCATCATTGCTGGTCTCGTCGCGGATGTTCTGCGCAAGACAGGCGATGCCGGTGATCGGGTTGCCGATCTCGTGAGCGACCCCGGCTGCCAGGCGGCCGATCGAGGCCAGACGTTCGCTGTGCGTGAGTTCCTCTTCCAGCAGTTCGGTTTCAGTGAGATCTTCCAGCAGGATGACGACCCCGTCCTGCTTGATCTTGTGGGCTGCAGATTTTTCGATGATGGCCTTGTGCAGACTGATGAAGCGGCGCTTGTTCTTGACTTGGACCACGCGCTTGTGTGCGTGCGCGGCCTCGGCCGACGTGAAGCCGGCAATGAGCGAGCCCCATGGCTCCTCAATATCCTTCAGCTGGGCGCCCACCACTTCCTGACTGGATATTCCAGTGAGCTTGGCCATGGCATTGTTCCACATCACGATCTGATTCTGTTCGCCGAGGGAGCACACACCCAGCGGCAGTTCCAGCAGCACCTGGCGGTGGTAGCGTCGCAGATTGTCCAGGTCTTCCGCCATTCCCGACAAATTGCTGCGATAGGCTTCGATGCGGCTCTCGATGACGTCGACGTCGGTGGTGCCGGTTTCCGATTCGATGGTGTAGGGAAGGAAACGGTCGATGAGGTCATGCGCGATGGACGGTCCCAGCAGGCCGGATAGGTTGGCCTCAAGTCGCCCTCGCAGCAGGCGCAGCGCATAAGGGCGCTTCTCCTGCTTGTCGATCTTGAGATCGCGCAGCGCCTGCAGCACTTCGCGAGTGGCGGTGCGTTCTCCCAACGGCTTGGTGAGCTTCTCGATGAATTCCTCCGGTGAGCGCGCGACCAGGCCTGTGCGATTGCGACGTCTGATGGTGTCTAGCGCGCAGATGTCGGCAGAAGCGCGCTCCTCGGCGGAAGTGCGCGTCCACAGCGAGATGGCGACGAACAGGATGACATTAGTGACCAGCGAGCCTGCCACGATCTCGCGCGTGTTGACGTCGCTGAAGGCCAGGAGATTGGTGCCTGTGAGCACCGGCAGCATCAGGAAGGCGAACCAGATCAGCACGCCCACCCCCAGCCCCGCCAGGAAGCCTTTCTTGTTGCCTCGCGGCCAGTACAGCAAGGCGATGATGCTTGGCAGGAACTGCAGGCTCGCGATGTAGGACACGTTGCCGATCGCCCGCACACTCAGCTTGTCTTCCGGCAGGTAGTAGAAGATGAAGCCTATCCAGATCAACGCGGTGATCAGCGCGCGGCGTTTCCACAACAGCCAGCGGTAGATGTCGTTGCGGGCTGAGGGTTGATAGACCGGCAGGATCAAGTGATTCAGGCACATGTTGGAAAGCGCCAGAGTGATCACGATGATCAGGCCGCTCGCGGCGGAGAGTCCGCCCAGGAAGCCGATCAGGGTCATCAGCTCGGAGCCATAATCCACGCCGAGGCTGACGGGATAGAACTCCAGCGGTGCGGTGGAACCGATCTTGAGTCCTGCCCAAAGGATGGGCAGCACGGGTGCACTCAGCAGAAGGAAGTATAGCGGCAGAGCCCAGCTGGCCAGCGTGAGCGCCTTCGGATCGTTGTTTTCGTTGAAGATCATATAGAACATGTGCGGACTGGCAACGGCGGCCGTGAAGAACAGCAACGCGGTCACGTGGAAGGAACCCGGCGCATCCGGCTCCTTGATGCTGGCCAGCAGCTCGGGCTGAGTCTGCAGCCAGGCGTCCACCTCGGCAAACCCGCCGAAGCCCTGGTAGATGGCGAACAGGCCGAGTGTCAGCAGGGCGAGCAGCTTCACCACGGAGTCGAAGGCGATGGCCATGACCAGGCCTTCGTGCTTTTCCCTTCCCGCGCCACGGCCGGTGCCGAAGAAAATGGCGAACAGGGTAATCAGCGAGCAGAACACCACTGCCAGCGTGGTCTGGGAGGTGTCCGG
>JACCDS010499350.1_pt1 | contig 23994 bp, 23 predicted proteins | sample 7446441 | NCBI WGS metagenome assembly JACCDS01 (sample SAMN15323445, study PRJNA562643) | freshwater metagenome | isolation source: river surface water | place: USA:Blue River Watershed | collected 2017-08-17 | reverse complement strand
CCGGCATGATCTTGCCGTTTTCCTGGACGAAGTCCTTCAGGGTGTCCACATCCTTGTAGTCCACCTGTTCCACCTTGGCGACGGTGAAGCGGCAGAACTTCTTGCGCTTGAACAGCGGGTTTTGCTGTTTGCGCTTCTCTTTGAGTTTGCTCTTGTCGAATTTTTTACCGAATGCCATTTTGCTGGCTCCTGAATCTAAGAAATTGTTTCGAAATCCGTGAGGTGGAACACCAGGGCCTTGCTGTTGCGGTTCTTGCGGGCCATGAAGCCCGTGAACCTGAACACCTGCCCCATCTCAGCGCGCTCCAGCATCTCGGCAATCTGTCCGGCGGCCATGGCCGCCATCTCGAACTCGACTTGCCGGGTGATGCCTGCCTCGACCTGCTCCGATGCGTGCTGCAATCTTGCCGACACGATCGGGATACCGGCCGGCGTGTAACGTTTCACGTCACGTTCGGCCAGAGTCGCGATGCACTGAAAGCTGTTCTCACCTCGCTCAGTCAAGGACACGCGCTGTTAAGCAGCCGATGCCTCGCTACGTGCTGCCTTGGCAGCGTCTTCCTTCTGCACGCTCTTCATGATCGGCGAAGGCGCGGTCTCGGCCTTCTTCATTCGACCGGTCAGGTGGCGCAGCACGGCATCGTTGACCTTGAAGCCGGTCTCGAGTTCGACCAAGGCCTCGCCGTCGCACTCGATGTTCATGCAGACGTAGTGAGCCTTCGCGAGCTTCTGGATCATGTAAGCCATCTGGCGGCGGCCCCAGTCCTCGACGCGGTGGATCTTGCCGCCACGACCTGTCACCAGGGTCTTGTAGCGCTCGATCATCGCGGGCACTTGCTCGCTTTGATCCGGATGGACGATAAATACGATTTCATAGTGACGCATTATTTCTCCTTGTGGTCGGATTGCAGAATCGCCCACCTCGGCGTCAGGACGAGTGTGGGAAGAGGAAAGCCAGCGATGATAACCGGATTTCATTGAAATCTCAATCGGGACAGGGATTTAGCTTCCCTGATCGCACAAAATGCTTGCATTTGGCGACGTAACTGTACAAAAATACAGGCTGTGCATAAAACCAGCCTGCAGAGAGTTGCCAATGATTAAACTCACCGCCCGTCAGGAACAGATCCTCGGACTGATACGCGAAGCGATCGACAACACGGGCTTTCCGCCAACCCGAGCCGAAATCGCGCAGACGCTGGGTTTTCGCTCTGCCAACGCGGCCGAAGAACACTTGCAGGCACTGGCGCGCAAGGGCGCGATCGAAATCACGCCAGGCGCGTCGCGCGGCATTCGGCTGCTGGACCGGCCGGCCGAAGGCTCGCGACTGGCCCGTTTCGGGATTGGCCAGATGGCCTTGCCGCACCCGGACCTGATGCAGTTCTCCTTACCCCTGATCGGTCGGGTCGCTGCCGGCTCGCCCATCCTCGCGCAAGAGCACATCACCGCCAACTACCAGGTCGACCCGTCGCTGTTTACGGCAAAGCCCGACTACCTGCTGCAGGTGCGCGGCATGTCCATGCGCGACGCCGGCATTCTTGACGGCGACCTGCTGGCAGTGAAAAAAGCGGATACCGCGCGCGACGGTCAGATCGTGGTCGCACGTCTGGATGACGAGGTCACCGTGAAACGCTTCCGCAGGAATGGCAGCACGATCGAGTTGCTGCCGGAAAATCCGGATTTCAACACGATACGGGTCGAACCGGGCCAGCATGAGTTTGCGCTGGAGGGCTTGGCAGTGGGCTTGCTCAGGGCCTGGGGGTGAGCGGCTGGTTCGCTTGGCGGGTTGTGTGAAGCGAAACCCGCCACCCACGTCATTTCCTCAACCGCTGCCTCTTCGAAATCACCTGCGTCGCAATCCCGCGCAGAATATTCACTTCCTCCGTCTCTAGTCGGGCGCGCGAAAACAAGCGCCGCAATCTAGGCATCAGCTTCTTCGGATTGTCGGGGTCGAGAAATTCGATCTCGACCAGCGCCTGCTCCAGGTGCGTGAACATGCCTTCAACCTGTTCGGCACTGGCCAGCTCACCGCGAAAACCGATGCCGCTCTCGCTGCGCTCTCCACCCGACGCTGCCACCCGGCATTCATAGGCCAGTACCTGCACTGCCTGCGACAGATTCAGCGACGAATAATCCGGATTGGCCGGCACATTCACCAGCGCACTGCACTTGCCAACCTGCTCATTCGACAAACCGAAGCGCTCATTGCCAAAGACCAGTGCCGCGTTCAAGCTTACATCGGCCGCCAGATGCTCGGCCAGCGGACGCGGCTCGAACAGCGGCGGCGCAAACTCGCGTGGCCGCGCCGACAGCGCAACGCTGAAATTGCAACCGGCCAGCGCCTCATCGAGGGTAGCCACAATGCGCGCGCTGGCCAGCACATCGGTCGCGCCACTGGCCAACGCCACCGCTTCCTCGTCCTTCAAGGGTTCAGGGTGGCGCGGACTGACCAGCACCAGCTGCGAAAAGCCCATGGTTTTCATCGCGCGCGCCGCCGAGCCGATATTGCCGGCACGACTGGTCTCGACCAGCACAAAGCGGACGCGGTCGAACAAGGGTTTGGGTGAATATCTCAGGTTCATTTAAAATAGAGGCCATCGCGGTCGCCGGCATGGCCTCCGCATCGCTCCTTTTCTCTGCTGCCGAATTCTAACGGAACCACCATGCATCCCATGATCAATACCGCGGTGAAAGCCGCGCGTAAAGCCGCCGCGATCATCAATCGCGCCTCTTTCGACCTCGACCAGGTGCGTGTCACGCGCAAGGGTCACAACGACTTCGTCAGCGAAGTCGACAAAGCCGCCGAAGCCGCCATCATCGATGTGCTGACTCACGCTTACCCCAATCATGCGATCCTGGCCGAAGAATCCGGCCCGTCGGCCAACCTGCACGACGAGAACGAGAATGTCTGGATCATCGATCCGCTCGACGGCACGACCAACTTCATCCACGGCTTTCCGCAATTTGCGGTGTCGATTGCGCTGCGCCACCGCGGCCAGATCACGCAAGCGGTCGTATACGACCCGACTCGCAACGAGCTGTTCACCGCGACCAAGGGCGAAGGCGCCTTCCTGAATAACAAGCGCATCCGCGTCGCCAAGCGCGACAAGCTGGCTGACGCACTGATCGGCACCGGCTTCCCTTACAGCGACCTGTCGGGCCTCGACGAATACCTGAAGATGTTCAAGCTCATGACCGAAAAATCGGCTGGCCTGCGCCGCCCCGGCTCGGCAGCGCTCGACCTCGCGTATGTCGCCGCCGGACGTCTTGACGGCTTCTTCGAAAAGGGCCTGAAGCCCTGGGACATGGCAGCCGGTGCGCTGCTGGTCAGCGAAGCCGGCGGCATCGTTGCCGACTTCACCGGCGAGACAGGTTACCTCGACAAGGGCGACGTCATTGCCGGGTCACCGAAGGTGTTCGTGCAGATGCTGAATGTGCTGACGCCGTTTGCTTGAACTTGATGGCGGGTTGAGCAAAGCGAAGCCCGCCACCAATGCTGTTACAATTCGCTTCGCGGCGATTGTTCCAGTCTCCTTGCCGCCCCTCCGAATCATCCCTCCGAACCCGTGACTGGCGCCCCATCCGGCGGTGGTTCGACCAAAATCTCATTTATGTCCTTTGCTGAACTCGGCCTGGCCGAACCCATCGTGCGTGCCGTCACGGAATACGGCTACACCCAACCCACTCCCATTCAGGCACAAGCCATTCCCGCCGTCCTCAAAGGCGGCGACCTGCTGGCCGGCGCGCAGACCGGTACCGGCAAGACCGCCGGCTTCACGCTGCCCATGCTGCACCTGCTGAATGACGGCAAGCGCCCCGCGCCGCGGCACATCCGCGCGCTGGTGCTGACGCCGACGCGTGAACTTGCCGCACAGGTCGGTGAGAGCGTGGTCAACTACGGCAAGTACCTGAAACTGACTTCCGAAGTCATCTTCGGCGGCGTGAACATCAACCCGCAGATACAGAAGCTCGCGCGCGGCATCGACATCCTGGTCGCCACGCCGGGCCGCCTGCTCGACCTGATGCAGCAGAACGCTGTCGACCTGAAATCGGTCGAGATCCTGGTGCTTGATGAAGCAGACCGTATGCTCGACATGGGCTTCATCCGCGACATCAAGAAAGTGCTGGCCGCACTGCCGCCCAAGCGTCAGAACCTGCTGTTCTCCGCGACCTTCGCTGACGAGATCAAGGCACTGGCCGACAGCCTGCTGAACAATCCCGCGATGATCGAAGTCGCGCGCCGCAACTCGACCGTGGAAGTGATTTCGCAAAAGGTCCATCCGGTCGACCGCGACAAGAAACATGCACTGCTGGCGCACCTGATCAAGGAGCGCAACTGGTTCCAGGTGCTGGTGTTCACGCGCACCAAGCATGGCGCCAACAAGCTTGCCGAACAGCTTGGCAAGGCGGGCATCAGCGCGCTCGCAATCCACGGCAACAAGAGCCAGGCCGCGCGCACGCGCGCGCTGGCCGAGTTCAAGAGCGCCAAGCTGCAAGCACTGGTGGCGACCGACATCGCCGCGCGCGGAATCGACATCGACCAGTTGCCGCATGTGGTCAACTATGACTTGCCGAACGTGCCGGAAGACTATGTGCACCGCATTGGCCGCACTGGCCGCGCCGGCGCCACCGGCGAAGCGGTATCGCTGGTCTGCGTCGACGAACATGGCCTGCTGCGTGACATCGAACGATTCATCAAGCGCGAAGTGCCGCGCGAAGTGATCGACGGTTTCGAGCCGGATCCAAACGCGAAAGCGCAACCGATCCAGCTGCGCAGCCAGGATCACCAGCAGCAGCGCAACCGCCCGCCACGCAACGGTCAACGCCCGGCGCAGGGAGGCCAGCGCGCGAAGCCGGCCAACGGTCGTCCTGCGCAGGGCACCCCGGGCACGCAGGCGCGCACCAGCCAGTCGCAAGGCCAGGCCCAGGGACAGCGTACGGCACAAGCAAGGCCCGCGCAGTCTGCGCCGCGTCCGTCCAACGGACGTCCGGCACAGCGCGGCGGTGCCTTGCTCAGCCAGCAGGCAGCGAATGCACAGAGCCGCAAGGTTCGCAGCGGCGAAAACTGATTGTCGCCGTCGGCCGGGCCGCTTCGTGCGGCGCCGGCTGTGCTACATTTCGCAGCAAGACACGGAGCCGGGCGCAAGCCCGGCTTCTTTACCTTCAGCCCATCGCTTTCATGAACTCACCCGAACGGATTGCCGCCGAAAAGTACACGCCGATGATGCAGCAGTATCTGGGCATCAAGGCCGACCATCCGGACATGCTGCTGTTCTACCGGATGGGCGATTTCTATGAACTCTTCTTCGAAGACGCAGAAAAAGCTGCGCGCCTGCTCGGCATCACGCTGACGCAGCGCGGTGCATCGGGTGGCAACCCGATCAAGATGGCCGGCGTGCCGTTCCACTCGGTCGACCAGCACCTCGCGAAGCTGGTGAAGCTCGGCGAATCGGTCGCCATCTGCGAACAGATCGGCGATCCGGCGACCAGCAAGGGACCGGTCGAGCGCAAGGTGCAGCGCATCGTCACGCCGGGAACGCTGACGGAATCAGAACTGCTGCCGGAAAAGTCGGATCGGCCGCTGCTGGCGCTGAACGTGCTGCGCCAGCGCAAAGGCGTCACGCTGGGTCTGGCATGGCTGTCGCTGGCCAGCGGCCAATTGCGCGTGACTGAATTGCCGGCCGATGAAGGCCAGCTGCTGCAGCGCGTGCGGCAGGAACTCGAGCGCATCGCACCAGCCGAGGTGCTGGTCGATAGCCAGTGTGCTGCGCTGCTGCAGCAAGTGCCGGGCCTGCGCCCGACCATGGTCGCCGACTGGCACTTCGAGATTCCGGCTGCGCAGAAATCATTGCTGGAACAACTAGGCACCGCCTCGCTGGCCGGCTTCGGCGCAGACAAGCTGGAGGCCGCCATAGGCGCAGCCGGCGCACTGCTGGTCTATGCGCGCAACACGCAGGGGAAAAACCTGCAACATGTACGCACGCTGACGGTGGAAAGCGAGGACGAGTTCATCGGCATGGACGCGTCCACGCGGCGCAACCTCGAACTCACTGAACCCTTGCGCGGCGCCGAAGGACAATCGCCGACGCTGTTCTCGCTGCTGGACCACTGCCGAACCGCAATGGGTTCACGGCTGCTGCGCAACTGGCTGCACCATGCGCCGCGCGCGCAGCCCATCGCGCAGGCGCGGCATGCCGCGATCGAAACACTGATCGATGCCGAGCTGACCGAGCCGCTGGCCGCGCTGCTGTCCGGCGTGCCCGACATAGAGCGCATCGCAAGCCGCATCGCGCTGCTGTCTGCGCGTCCGCGCGACCTGTCCGCGCTGCGCGCCGGTCTGCAGCAATTGCCCGAGCTGCAGTCAGTATTGGCCGGCACGGCCGAACGTTCGGCACTACATGGACTGATGCAAGCGGAACTTGCCACACCGGCGGATGCGCTGTCGCTGCTGGAACGCGCGATCGCGGCAGAACCGGCGACCCTGGTGCGCGACGGCGGCGTGATCGCGCGCGGCTACGATGCCGAGCTCGATGAGCTGCGCGGCCTGTCAGAAAACGCCGGCCAGTTCCTGGTCGACCTCGAGGCGCGCGAGCGCGAGCGCACCGGCATTGCGAACCTGCGGGTCGAGTACAACAAGGTGCATGGCTTCTACATCGAGGTCACGCACGGACAGACCGCCAAGGTGCCTGAAGACTACCGCCGCCGCCAAACCCTGAAAAACGCGGAGCGCTACATCACGCCGGAGCTGAAGGCTTTCGAGGACAAGGCATTGTCAGCGCAGGACCGCGCGCTGGCGCGCGAAAAAATGCTGTACGAGCAGGTGCTGCTGCAACTTGGCACGCAGATCGCCGAACTGCAACGCATCGCGCAAGCGGCTGCGCAACTTGACGTGCTGGTCGCGCTGGCATCGCATGCGCAGCGCAACCAGTGGTGCAAACCACAGCTCGGCGACGAACCGGGCATCGATATCATTCAGGGTCGCCACCCGGTGGTCGAAAATGCGATCGAGCGCTTCATTGCCAATGATTGCCAGCTGACGGCAGAGCGCCGGCTGCTGCTGATCACCGGTCCGAACATGGGCGGCAAATCGACTTACATGCGGCAGCTCGCGCTGATCACGCTGCTGGCCTATGTCGGCAGCTATGTGCCGGCGACCTCCGCCACAATAGGCCCGATCGACCGCATCTTCACCCGCATCGGCGCAGCCGACGATCTGGCGGCCGGGTATTCGACCTTCATGGTGGAGATGATGGAGTCCGCGGCGATCCTGCACGGCGCGACCGATCGGTCGCTGGTGCTGATGGATGAAGTCGGACGCGGCACCTCGACCTTCGACGGCCTCGCGCTCGCATGGGCAATCGCGACCGCGCTATTGCAGCAGACGCGCAGCTTCACGCTATTCGCGACCCACTACTTCGAACTCACGCAACTGCCGCAAAAGCACGCGGGCTGCGCGAACGTGCATTTGTCTGCGGTTGAGCACAAGGACAGCATCGTGTTCCTGCACGCGGTGCAGGAAGGACCGGCGTCGCAGAGCTACGGATTGCAGGTCGCGCAACTGGCCGGCGTGCCGCAAGCGGTGATCCGCGCCGCGCGCCGCCACCTTGCGATCCTGGAAGCGCAGTCGGCCACGGCAGGCGGTCAGTTCGACCTGTTCTCCCTGCAGTCGCTGATGCCGGAGCCTGAAGTAGCGGCATCGTCACACCCCGTCGCCGCGTCGCCGGTGACCGATGCGCTGGATGCGATCGACCCCGACAACCTGAGCCCGCGCGAGGCGCTCGACGCGTTGTACCGACTCAAGCGAATCGCCGACGATATCGACGGCGACCGCTGACACGCCGGCCGGCGCGGGCAATGCCTTATTGAAGCTGGATGGAGCGGAACTGGTCGCTGTCGTCGTCATCGTCACCGTGGTGGTGACCATGGGGACCATGCACATGGCCGTGAGCGATTTCTTCATCGCCCGCCTTGCGTACTTCCACCACATTCAGATCAAAACGCAGCGCCATGCCAGCCAGCGGATGGTTGCCATCCAGGACCACTTTGCCGTCTTCGATATCGGTGACGGTAAAAACGTGCGCGTGCGCTTGCTGGTCGCCGTCCGGCGAGCCCTCGAACTGCATGCCGACCTGCAGGTCTTCGGGAAACAGGTTGCGCGGCTCGACCTTCACCAGCTCGGCATCGTATTCGCCGAACCCGTCGGCCGGGTCAACCTGTACCGACACCTGCGCGCCGGCTGTCTTGCCATCCAGCGCCTGCTCGATTTTCGGCAGCGTGTTGTCGTAACCGCCGTGCAGGTAAACCATGGGCTCACTGCTCTCCTCGATCAGGTTGCCCTGCCCGTCCGACAGCTTGTAGTGCAGGGTAACGACCGTGTCCTTCGAAATATTCATGATGTTCCTTTCAATGAGCCAGCAAACATTATAAAACGGTGCCGCGCCGCGCCCCCCGCGAACTCAGCGCAATGGCCGCAGCCCGATATAATTCGCGCATGAAAACCTGCGACGTGCTGGGGTCGATCTCGCCCCGTGAATTCCTCAAGACCTACTGGCAGAAAAAGCCGCTGCTGATCCGGCAGGCGATACCCGGCTTTCAGCCGCTGCTGTCCCGCGAAGCCTTGTTCGAACTGGCGTCCCACGACGAAGTCGAGTCGCGCCTGATCACCAATTTCCGCCAGCAATGGAAAATGCAGCAGGGTCCGTTGCACGAACTGCCCGCAGTCTCGCGCAAGAACTGGACCGTGCTGGTGCAAGGCGTGAACCTGCATGACGATGAGGCAGACCGGCTGCTGAATCGGTTCCGCTTCTTGCCCGATGCGCGGCTCGACGACTTGATGATCAGCTACGCGACCGACACCGGCGGCGTCGGCCCGCACTTCGACTCCTATGACGTGTTTCTGTTGCAGGCGCAGGGCCAGCGGCGCTGGCGTATTGGCGCGCAGAAGGACATGTCGCTGGTGGACGGACTGCCGGTGAAGATACTGCGCCACTTCACGCCCGCGCATGAGTACGTGCTGGAGCCCGGCGACATGCTCTACCTGCCGCCGCACTGGGCGCACGAAGGCGTGGCCGTCGGCGAATGCATGACGTACTCGATAGGATTCCGCGCGCCGTCCTGGCAGGAACTCGGCGAATCCTTCATGAACTTCATGGCCGACAATGTCCACCTGCCGGGCCGCTATGCCGATCCCGGCCTGTCGCTCAGCAAGCATCCGGCGAAAATCGGCAATGACATGCTGGAGCAGGTCAGCCTGCAATTTGCGAAACTCGCCGCCCGCAAGGATGACATCGCCATCTTCCTCGGCGAACACCTGACCGAACCCAAGCCGACAGTCTGGTTCAGCCCGCTCGAGCGTCCCCTGCCGCTGGCCCGCTTCGTCGCATCCGCGCAGAAACGCGGAATGAGGCTACACCGCAAGAGCCGCATGCTGTATCGCAACAAATTCGTATTCATCAACGGCGAATCCTTTCAGCCAGACAGCCCGGATCGCCGATTACTGCAGGCGCTCGCGGACCTGCGAATGCTGGATCCGGCCGTGATTGCCGACGCTTCGCCCGACCTGCAGGAAAGCCTGTACCAGTGGTACCTTGACGGCTGGCTAGTGGTGAACTGAAATTCCGGCGGTTTCAGAGCAGGGAATACACAACCTGCTGCAACGATGTCAGGTATTTCACCGATGCGATATCGCTACATTTTCTTACAAGAAAATGACCCCATTCTCTTGCAAATTCGATGAAACGGCTTGCAAGGAGATCAAGAACGGCGTTATACTTTCCGATTAGGAAGTTTTGTCGATGCGGCAGTGCGCAATCAGCAGTGCTCATTCGACAGGGCGACCTGAAAAAGTGCGATAACTACCGGTAGTTATTACTCTCGCTTTAAGTTTTATTTTTCATTCTGACCTGAAGGATAATCATGAAAAAATCGTTGCTGATCGCTTCCCTGCTGGCTCTGGTTCTGGCTGCTTGCGGCAAAAAAGAAGAGGCTGCTCCGGCCGCTGAAGCTCCTGCTGCTCCGGCTGCTGAAGCTCCTGCTGCTGCTGCACCGGCTGCTGAAGCTCCGGCTGCAGAAGCTCCGAAGGCTGACGCTGCTCCGGTAGAAGAGAAGAAGTAATTCTCGCCTTCCAGCGCACATGCCGCCTCGCGCGGCATGTCGACAAAAAGCCGCCTCCGTGCGGCTTTTTTGTTTTCAGGCGCGCCCGTCTGCGCAGGCTATCCAGCCGAAGCCCTGATCCTGTGCAGCCACCACCACCTCGATGCCCTGCCCGCTGATCACGCTGTTGATAGCCTCCATCGCGAGCTGCGGCGTATTGTTCTTCTGCGACAGATGGGCCGCGACCAGCGTGCGCAGGCGGCTCTTGTCGAGCGCTGCAAGCAGGTCGGCCGATGCCTTGTTGGACAGGTGTCCGAGCGGCCCGGCGATGCGTGACCTCAGCCAGGCGGGATAGGCAGACCGGGCCAGCATCTCGCTATCGTGATTGAACTCCAGCAGCAGCGCATCGCAGGCACTCAGCGCTGTCAGCAGGTGCGGCGTGGCCTGGCCGACATCGGTCAGCACGCCGAGCTTGCAACGACCATCGGAGGCAAGGTATTGCACCGGCTCGCGCGCATCATGCGGAACGGTGTAAGGCGTGATCTCGAGCTCGCCGATCGCCAGCGCTTCGCCGTCACGGCAAATGCGGATATCGACGCCGGCCATCTCGTCGCGCGAGGCGCCCTCGAAGGTGCCATGTGTAAGCCACACCGGCAAGGCATGACGGCGCGCCAGCTTGAACACGCCGCCGATATGGTCCGAATGCTCGTGGGTGACGACGATGCCGGACAATTGCTGCGGCTCGACGCCCAGGCGGGCCAGACGGCGGCCGGCCTCTTTCAGGCCGAAACCGCAATCGAGCATCAGATGAGTGTGATGGGAACCTGCGCCCGAAGAAATCAGCAGCGAGTTGCCCTCGCTGCCGCTGCCAAGGCTGGCGAACTTCATGCAGACCGCCTTGCCTGCCGGGCCGGCCTGACAGACTTACTTCAGCTGTTCGTTCAGCAGCGACAGAATGCGAGAGGCGTTCGCATCGGTTGCAGCGGCACCCTTATCGTTCTGCACGCTGACACGGCTGCGCTCTTCGCTGCCCTTGACGACGATCTGATATCGGACCGGGTCTTTCTTGTCGCTCTTCGAGCTGAACAGGCGCGACAGGAAACCGGGCTCGGCCTTGTTCACCGCTTCGTCGCCCTGATCGACATAGCGCACGAAATACAGCCCACGCGTACGGTCGCGGTCTTCGACGGTGAAGCCGACGCGGTCCAGCGCGAGACCCACGCGACGCCATGCGCGGTCGAAGCCTTCGTCGACCTCGACGTAGCCGCCATCCTTGCGCAGACGCGAACGCTCAACGGCGACGGGTTTGGCTTCCTTCACGGCCGCTTTCGCCACCTTCGCGTCGGCGCCCAGCGCCGCCATCAGGCGTCCAAGGAATTCGGCCTCGAGGTCAGGATCGGACGGACGCGGGGTCCACACCGTCGTCTGGCTCATGACCTGTCCGGTGAGCTTTTCTTCGGCACCGCGGTGGCTGATGTAAACTTCGGTACCGCCATCGGCGCGACGCTCGAGACGGGTCCGGAACTTGTCCCGCTCGCCGGTCGAATACAAAGAGTCGAGCACCTTGCCCAGCGCATTGCGGACAAAGTCCTGCGGAATCTTTGCGCGGTTCTCGGCCCAATCGGTTTCCATCACGCCGGCTTGAGAATTTTCGGTCGCAATCAGGAATCCGGTCTCCTGCCAGAAGTCCTTGATGCGTGGCCACAGTACCTCAGGCGATTCATTCGCCACCAGCCAGCGCTGCTTGCCATCGCGCTCGATGCGCAAACCTGCCAGCGGGTTGGCGGACGGCGCCACCTTCGCATCGGCAGGCAAGGTGGTCGAAGCCTTCGCACCAGCAACCGGCTTTGCACCAAACTCCGAAGCGGTCGCCGTGCCGCGCAGGTTTTCCGTGCCGTACGCTGAGTTGCCTTTTGGGGTGGTCAGGTCCGGCGGGACTTCGAGCTTGCTCTTGCTGCCCGGCTTGGACGCGCTCTTGTAGTCGATCTTTTCCGGCTCCAGCATCTCGCTGACCGAACTACAGCCAGCGACCGCAGCCAGCGCGACCAGGACCATTGCACGTGTGGATATCAACTTGATGTTCAAGACGAGGCTCATATCGGAATCAGGAATTTGTTTCAGAGGTGGCGCATTACTGCAGCACGCCGGATTCGCGCAGCGCATGGCGCAAGGTCTCGTGGCTGCCGCTGCCGAGCGGTACCAGCGGAAGGCGGATGCCGCCCTTCATGCGATTCATCTGCTGCAGCGCCCATTTGACCGGCACCGGGTTCGGCTCGACGAACAGCTTGTTGTGCAGCGGAATAAGTTTGTCGTTGATCGCAATGGCTTCAGCGATGCGACCTTCCATCGCAGCCACGCACAGCGCGTGCATTGCGCGCGGTGCGACGTTCGCGGTGACGGAGATATTGCCCTGACCGCCGCAGAACATGAGTGCCATTGCGGTTGCATCGTCGCCGGAATACACGGCGAAAGACTTCGGTACAGCGCGCAGCAGTTCAGTGCCACGGCCGATATTGCCGGTCGCATCCTTGACGCCGACGATGCCAGGCACTGACGACAGACGCACGATCGTGTCGTTGCCCATGTCGGCCACGGTGCGGCCCGGCACGTTGTAAAGAATGACCGGCAGATCAACTGCTTCGGCGATGCGCTTGAAGTGCTGGTACATGCCTTCCTGCGTCGGACGGTTGTAGTAAGGCACCACCTGCAGCGACGCATCAGCGCCGACGCGCTTCGCGTAGTGGGTCAGCTCGATGGCCTCGGAGGTCGAGTTGCCGCCCGTGCCGGCGATCACCGGAATGCGTCCGGCGACATGATCGACCGCCACCTTGATCAGCTCGCAATGCTCTTCGACTGACACGGTCGGAGATTCGCCGGTCGTGCCGACGATAACGACGGCGTCCGTACCCTCGGCGACATGCCAGTCCAGCAGCGACTTCAGCGCCGGCAGGTCGAGGCTGCCATCTTCGTGCATCGGAGTCACAATCGCGACAATGCTGCCCTTGATCATGGTTTTTTAATCGCAAGAAATCAAAAGCGTGATTGTAGCGGATAGCACCCGCCGCCGGTCGGTTTCGGGTGTGTCAAAGTGCAAGCGATTCAGGCCCGGCCTGCCCTTCGCTGCGGCGCGCGCAAATGCGCTGGATCATGGCCGGCCCCGGTTCGCTGACGAAGCCATCCTCGTACGCGATCACGCGCAGGCCGCTGTCGCGTGCTGCGATCTGCAGCAATTCACCCGGCGCCAGCAGGAAAGCAGGATTCGACGGCTTGCCAAATTGGCCATTGCCGATGGCGAAAGTCTCGTAGATCAGCACGCCACCGGGAGCGAGACTCCGCAGCAAAGCGTCCATCAGCGGGCGATGCAGGTAGTTGGTGACGATCACGCCGGCATACGCCGCCGGCTGCAAGGGCCAATCGGGATGATCGGATGCGCCGTCGGCCTCCAGGTCGAACCGCAGGGGGCTGATGCGCTCATCTGCGATCGCTGCGAGAGCCACCACGTCGCGATCCACCGCCAGCACCGGATGACCGAGCCCGGCCATCCAACGCGCGTGACGACCCTTGCCGCAGGCCAGATCAAGCACCCGCCCCGGCGGCACCAGCGGCGCGAAGCGGCTGACCCAGCGCGACGGCGGCGGTTGCAGAGGGTTCATCAGTTGTATGACAGCCCCATCTCTTCGCGCACATCGCGCATGGTTTCCTGCGCAAACTTGCGCGCCTGGTCACAACCGTCAGCGACGATCGCCCGCACCAGCGACGGATCGTCGAGATATTTCTGCGCGCGCTCGCGCATCGGCTCCTGCTCTTTCAGGATGCCGTCGATCACGGGCTGCTTGCACTCGATGCAGCCAATGCCGGCTGACTTGCAACCTTTCACCACCCAGTCCTTGGTCGGCTGGTCCGAATAAACCTGATGGAACATCCACACCGGGCATTTGTCCGGATCGCCCGGATCGGTGCGACGCACGCGCGCCGGATCGGTCGGCATGGTGCGCACCTTCTTCGTCACGGTATCGCGGTCATCGCGCAGCGCGATGGTGTTGCCATAGCTCTTGGACATCTTGTTGCCGTCGAGGCCGGGCAGGCGCGAGGCTTCGGTCAGCAGCGCCCGCGGCTCGGCCAGAATCAGCTTGCGGCTGCCTTCGAGGTAGCCGAACAGGCGCTCGCGGTCGATCATGGACAGGTTCTGCGCATCGTCCAGCATGGCCTTGGCCTGCTCGAGCGCGTCTTCCTTGCCCTGTTCCTGGAATTCGGCACGCAGCTCCGCGTACAGCTTCGCGCGCTTCGCACCGAGCTTCTTCGCCGCTTCCTGCGCCTTGTGCTCGAAGTCTTTCTCGCGTCCGTACAGGTGGTTGAAGCGGCGCGCGATCTCGCGCGTCATCTCGATGTGCGGGACCTGGTCTTCGCCGACCGGCACCATGCTCGCCCGGTAGATCAGCACGTCGGCCGCCTGCAGCAGTGGATAGCCGAGGAAGCCATAGGTTGCGAGGTCGCGGTCGGCTAGTTTTTCCTGCTGGTCCTTGTAGGTCGGCACGCGCTCCAGCCAGCCCAGCGGCGTCGACATCGACAGCAGCAGGTGCAGCTCGGCGTGCTCGGGAACTTTCGACTGAATGAAGATCGTGGCCTGCGACGGGTCGATGCCGGCCGCGAGCCAGTCGATCACCATATCCCAGGTGCTGCTCTCGATGATCGACGGGTCATCGTAATGCGTGGTCAGCGCGTGCCAGTCGGCGACGAAAAACAGGCAAGGGTGCTCGGATTGCAGCTTGACCCAGTTCTTCAGCGCGCCGTGGTAATGGCCAAGATGCATTGCGCCCGTCGGGCGCATGCCGGAGACAACACGGTCAGGGTACATGGAATATCAGCTTACGAGGAGTTTGAGGGGAGAAACCAAGAGCGTCAGCAAGCCGTTTGCAACGGCCACCACCGGGATCATCCAGTACTTCAGCAGGTTCAGCATCGCCAGCGCGAGCACGATGAAGAAACCATAAGGCTCCAGACGCGCGTACTTGTGAGCGTAGCGACCCGGCAGCAGGCTGGTCATGATGCGGCCGCCATCGAGCGGCGGCAGCGGAAACAGGTTGAATGCAAACAGCACGAGGTTCACGAGAATGCCGGCTTCCGAAACCCGGAAGAAATATTCCTCTCTCAGGTCGGCGCCATACAGCACGAAATACAGGATCATCCAGCCCAGCGCCATCAGCAGGTTGGCGGCCGGGCCGGCCAGTGCAACCCACATCATGTCTCGCTTGGGATGGTTCAGCCGCGCATAGTCAACCGGTACCGGCTTCGCATAGCCGAAGATGAACGGGCTCGATAGCAGGGCCAGCACCAGCGGCAGCAGCACGGTGCCGATGGGGTCAATATGGCGGGCCGGGTTCAGGCTCATCCTGCCCTGCGAATACGCGGTCAGGTCGCCGAAATAACGGGCTGCGTACGCGTGAGCAGCCTCGTGCAGCGTGATCGCAAACAGCACCGGCAGCGCGTAAACCGCGATCGTCTGAATTGTGTCGTTCATCAGCCTGATTTTATCAGAGCGATGCCCGCTTTCCCTCAGGAGAACAGCGAAACATCGCCCCTGCCCTCGCGCAAAACTACCGGACTGGCGCCGGTCAGGTCCACCACGGTGGTCGGCTGCAGGCTGCATCCGCCGCCGTCGATCACCAGTTCGACCTGCTTCTGCAAGGCATCGCGGATCTCGTCCGGATCATTCAGGGGTTCTGCACGGTCGGGCAGGATCAGCGTGGTACCGATCAGCGGCTGCCCGAGTTCCTGCAGCAATGCCTGCGCGATCGCATGTTCCGGCACGCGCAGGCCGATGGTTTTGCGCGACGGGTGCGACAGCCGGCGCGGCACTTCGCGCGTGGCTTCGAGGATGAAGGTGTACGGCCCGGGGGTGGCGGTCTTCAGCAGCCGGTACTGGGTATTGTCGACGCGCGCATAAGTCCCGATCTCTGACAGGTCGCGACACAGCAGCGTCAGGTGGTGCTTCTCGTCGATGCCGCGCAGGCGACGCAGCCGGTCGACGGCGCTCTTGTCATCGAGGTGGCAGACCAGCGCGTAGCTGGAATCCGTCGGCAGCGCGACAATGCCGCCGGCGTGGATCATGTCCGCTGCCTGCCGGATCAGCCGCTGCTGCGGATTGTCGGGATGGATATGGAAATATTGGGTCATGGGGACCAAACAAAAGCGACAGCCTAACAGGCTGTCGCTTCGGGATGATGACGCAGGCTGAATCAGCCTTGCTGCAGGGCGGCGATACGCTGCTCCAGCGGCGGGTGGGTCGAGAACAGCTCGAAGAAACCGCTCGAGTGATTGATGCCGAGCGCAGCGACCGACTGCGGCAGCGCAGCCTCATGCATCGCACCCAGTCGGTGCAGCGCCTTGATCATTGGCTGCCGGTTGCCGAGCAACTGCGCAGAACCGGCATCGGCGCGGAATTCGCGCTGGCGCGAGAACCAGGCCACGATCATCGACGCCAGCAGGCCGAACAGAATCTGGCACACGATCACAGTGATCGTGTAGCCAATGCCGCCGGTGCTCTCGTCATTGCGCGACAGGGCACGGTCGACCACATAACCGACCACGCGAGACAGGAAAACCACGAAAGTGTTGGTCACGCCCTGAATCAGCGTCATGGTCACCATGTCGCCATTTGCAATGTGCGCGACCTCATGGCCCAGCACTGCCTCGACCTCGTCGCGGGTCATGTTCATCAGGAGTCCGGTTGACACCGCGACCAGCGCCTCGTTCCTGAACGCGCCGGTGGCAAATGCATTCGGCTCGCCCTCGTACACGGCCACTTCCGGCATGCCAATGCCGGCGCGCTCGGACAGGCGACGCACGGTTTCCAGCAGCCATTGCTCGGTTGCGTTCTGCGGACGCTCGATCACGGTGGCGCCGGTCGACCACTTGGCCATCGGCTTGCTGATCAGCAGCGAGAAGATCGCGCCGGTGAAACCAATCACCAGCGAGAAAACGAGCAGCATGCCGACGTTCAGGCCGCGGGCCGACAGGAAGCGGTCCACGCCCAATACCGACAGCACGATAGACATCACCGCAATGACGGCAATGTTGGTCAGCACAAACAGCAGGATTCTTTTCATACGAGTGTCTCCGGTGAAGACAAGTTAACGGTGCAGCAATTATCCACGAGCATGTCTCCCTATAGAGACGCCCTGACCAGAGTTCAACTCAGGTTTAGGCGAAGTTTTTCGACTTGCTCTGCAGGGAAATGCTCACCAATCATGCCATACCGGCGTCAGGCTCGCAGGCAATGGCGGCAGCGTGCCAATGTCGACACGCGATTCGGCCGGGCCGTGAAAGTCTGAGCCGCGCGACGCCAGCAAGCCGGCATGGCGCGCAATGCGCGCGAAGCTGTCGTACTGGTCCGGCGTGTGACTGCCGGTCACCACCTCAATGCCCTCGCCGCCGAGGTCGCGGAAGTTCGTAATCAGCGCATCGAGTTGCATGTCCGTCAGCGGATAGCGTCCGGGGTGGGCGATCACGGCGCGGCCGCCGGCGCCGCGTATCCAGCTGATCGCCTGTTCCAGCGTGCCCCAGCGGTGCGGGACGAAGCCCGGCTTGCCCTCGACGAGATAATTCGCGAACACGTCCGAAACGGTCGGTTGCGCGCCGGCCTCGACCAGAAAGCGTGCGAAATGCGTGCGCCCGAGCATTTCCGGGTTGTCAGCGAATTTCAATGCGCCTTCATAGGCACCGGGAATACCGGCCTGCGCCAGCTGGTCCGCAATCTCGTGACCGCGCCGCTCGCGACCGCCGCGCACCGATTCCAGACCTTCACGCAGGGCTGCATTGTTTTCATCGATGCCGAGGCCGACGATATGCACGGTCTTGCCGGCCCAGGTGATCGAAATCTCGACGCCGGCGACAAAACGCAGATTCAGTGCGGAGGCTGCCTTGCGCGCGTCGGCAATGCCGCCGACTTCGTCATGATCGGTCAGCGCCCATAGCTCGACGCCGTTCGCCTTCGCGCGTGCGGCCACGTCGGCCGGTGCGAGCATGCCGTCCGACACATTCGAGTGACAGTGCAGATCGGCGTTGAGCATGACAGGCAACAGTGATGAAATCCGGAACGGAGAGGCCCCCATTGTACCGCCCGCCGACGCAACACGCTGGCGGCGCGGCAGGCATTAACGGAGGAAATCTTCGACCAGCCGTGCCAGTATCTGCGGCTGGTCGTGGTGCAGCATGTGACCTGCATCGCGCACAAACGCCGGCCTCACATCCGGTATGACGGCCATGCGGCGATCGATCTCGGCGCGCACCTGCTCCTTCGGTCCCATCCAGCGCCACATATCGGTGTGCTCGGCCTCGACCCACAGCACCGGCGCGCTGATGCGCTGCCAGCACGCCAGCACTTCGTCGGTGTGGTACAGGTTCGCGCTGACGATCTTGTGCGCGGGGTCACCAAGGATGCGCCATTGCCCGTCCTCCTGCGGCGCGGCCCAGTGCTGGGCGAGGAAACCGGCGCGCTCGAGCGTCAGTCGCGGATTGTTCTTGCGCAGCCGCTCGGCCACCTCGGCGCAACTCGCATAGCCACGCATGGCCGGCGGATCGCGCAACTCATCCAGCCACTGTGCATAGCGGCCGGGCGCCTGCGCCGGCGTCGTGTTCGACAGGCCGAAACCTTCGAGGTTAATCAGCTTCGCGATCCGCTGCGGACGTATACCCGCATACAACGTCGCGATATTGCCCCCCATGCTGTGGCCGAGCAGCCTGACCGCTTCGTCTTTCGCAAAATGATCGAGCAGCGCATCGAGATCGCCGAGGTAGTCGGGGAACCAGTAGCAGTCGGCCGGCGCCCGCTGCGACAGACCAAAGCCGCGCCAGTCGGGGGCGATCACATGCCAGTCGTTCTGCAAGCAGTCGACGACGAACTGGAATGAGGCCGACATATCCATCCAGCCGTGCAGCATGAACAGCTTGGGCGCGGCTTCGTCGCCCCAGTGCCGCAGGTGCATACGCAAGCCGCGCAGCGTCAGCGTCTCGGATAGCGAGGGTCTCAGTGGAATCTGCATGAAGGAAAGGAATGAAGAGGATTGCCACCAGCCGGGGTCGCAGCTAGGATCTGGGACAAAATTATAAGGGAGACATCATGCAGGCTACGGATCAGTACGACCGCCTTTATCAGGAATTCCGCTGGCTGCTGCCGGATGACTTTAACATCGCCCGCCTCTGCTGCCGACGCTGGGCGGATGACAAGTCCCGGGTCGCGATTCTCTTTGATGACGAAGCCGGCGGCGATCGCGCCGTTACCTACGCGCAGCTGCAGCAGGATACCGATCGCCTGTCGAATGTGCTGACGGGCTTGAATGTCCGGCGTGGGACGCGCGTCGCATTCGTACTGCCGCAGCGGCCGGAAGTCGCGGCTGCCCATTTCGCCTGCCACCAGCTGGGGGCGATCGCGATGCCGCTGTCGGTGCTGTTCGGCCCGGAGGCTCTGGAGTACCGGCTGCAGGACAGCGAAGCGTCCGTCATCATCGTCGATCAATCGGCACTTGCCAGCCTGGACGCCGTGCGTTCCAACTGCCCGGCATTGCGCCATGTAATTGCCATCGACTGCGGACGCGACGACCTGATCGACTGGCATTCCGCGCTGGCTGCGGCGGCAGATCACTTCGAGCCGGTGTCGACGCACGCCACCGATCCGGCGATCCTGATCTACACCAGCGGCACCACCGGCTCGCCGAAAGGTGCGCTGATTCCGCAGTCGGCCTTGCTGGGCAACCTGCCGGGCTTTGTCGCGTCGCAAAACTGGTTTCCGCAGCCAGACGACGTATTCTGGTCGCCCGCCGACTGGGCCTGGACCGGCGGGCTGATGGATGCGCTGCTGCCCACGCTGTACTTCGGCCATCCCATCGTTGCCAGCCGCGCGCGATTCTCCGCCGAGCATGCGTTCAAGCTGATGGAAAAATACCGCGTGACGAACACCTTCCTGTTCCCGACCGCGCTGAAGATGATGATGAAGACCCTGCCGGCTCCGACACAGCATTACCGGCTGAGCCTGCGCGCGATCATGAGCGGCGGCGAAGCGGTCGGCGATTCGGTATTCCAGTGGGTGCGCGAGGCGCTGGGCATCAGCGTCAATGAGATCTTCGGCCAGACCGAAGCGAACTACCTGGTCGGCAATTGCTCGATGTACTGGCCCGCGCGCCCCGGCAGCATGGGCAAGCCCTATCCGGGGCATCGGGTCGCTGTGCTCGACGAACACGGCGCGCCGCTCGGTCCGGGGCATACCGGCGAAGTCGCGCTGCACCGATGCGACATCCACGGCCATCCGGATCCGGTGATCTTCGCCGGCTACTGGAACCGGCTGGAAGCCAGCGCGGAAAAATTCCGTGGTGACTGGTTGCTCACTGGCGATCTGGCCGAATTTGATGAGGCGGGCTATCTCTGGTATCGCGGCCGCGCCGACGACATGTTCAAGGCTGCGGGTTACCGGATCGGACCGTCGGAGATCGAGAATTGCCTGATCCGTCATCCGGCCGTCGCCAACGCGGCCGTCGTGCCGAAGCCGGATGCGGAGCGCGGCAATCTGGTGAAAGCCTATGTCGTGCTGACAGAGGACACGCCTCGCAGCGAGCGCGCTGACCGGCAACTGATCGAGGCGCTGCAGCAGCATGTGCGCGGACTGCTTGCACCCTACGAATATCCGAAGGAAATCGAATTCATCGACGCGCTGCCGATGACGACCACGGGCAAGGTACAGCGACGGGTGCTGCGGCTGCAGGAACAACAGCGGGCCGAGCTTACTCGACCAGCTTGTTAAGGCGCTCCGGATTGAACTTGTCCAGTTCAGGTACCGACTCGACCGCAATGCCCGCGGCCTTCAGTGCCGCGACTACCTTGAGCAACTGCAGCTCCTGCAAGGCGGCATTGTCGATCAGGCCGTGCAGTGCCTTCGACAAAGGATCGTCGCCATTCGGCGTCAATCCGTAAGCGGCAAACATGCGCGCGGCAGCATCTTCGCGCGGGGTGCTTGCTTCCTTCTCGATGATGCGGGCCGGATTACCGACGGCTGTCGCGCCGGCAGGCACTTCCTTCACCACCACTGCGTTCGAGCCGACCTTTGCGCCCTCGCCGACCGTGAACGATCCGAGCACCTTCGCACCGGCGCCGATGATCGCACCACGCGCGAGGGTCGGGTGCCGCTTCTTGCCTTTGGACAGCGAGGTACCACCCAGCGTCACTCCCTGATAGATCGTGCAGTCGTCACCGACCTCGGCGGTCTCGCCGATCACGACACCGAAACCGTGGTCGATGAACACGCGCCGGCCCATGGTCGCGCCCGGGTGAATCTCAATGCCGGTCAGACCGCGCGCGATGTGCGAGATGAAACGGCCGAGCCATTTGAAGCCATGACGCCAGCAGGCATTCGCCCAGCGATGCATGACGGTCGCATGCAGGCCGGGATAGCAGGTCAGCACCTCCCAGCGGCTGCGCGCCGCGGGATCGCGTTCCATGATGCTGCTGATGTCTTCGTTGATGCGGCTGAACATGAGACGACCTCAGCCGGCTTTCAGCCGTTGCCGGCGGGCCTCGTACAGGCAGACGCCGGAAGCCACAGATACATTCAGGCTCTCGACCGAACCCATCATGGGCAGGCTCACCAGACGGTCGCAGGTCTCGCGCGTCAGGCGACGCATACCCTCGCCTTCTGATCCCATCACGAACGCGGTGCCGCCGGTGTAGTCGACGTCATACAGGTTTTGCTCCGCGTCGTCTGCGGTGCCGGTCAGCCAGATGTCACGCTCCTGCAGCTCACGCATGGTGCGCGCGAGATTGGTCACCGTAATGTAGGGCACGGTATCGGCCGCGCCGCTGGCAACCTTGGCAGCCGTCGCGTTCAGGCCGACCGCGCGGTCCTTGGGCGCGATCACCGCGTGCGCGCCGGCGCCATCCGCCACGCGCAGGCAGGCGCCGAGATTGTGCGGGTCGGTCACGCCGTCAAGCAGCAGCAGCAAGGGCGGCCCCTGCACCGTGTCGAGCAGTTCGGCCAGATTGCGCGCCAGCGACAGCTCGCCGGCACGCGCGACCACGCCCTGATGGCGGCGCGTGCCGACCATGGCGTCCAGGCGCTGGTCGTCGGCAGGAATCACGCGCACATTTGAGCCCTTCGCTGCGCGCAGCAGGTCGCCCATGCGGCGATCATGTCGCGACGCATCCACATAGATTTCTTCCACCGTCGACGCGTCATGCCGCAGGCGCGCCGTGACAGCGTGGAAGCCAAAGATCATTTTCGATTTCATCAGTAAGGCTTATTTGCGCTTCTTCCTGCCATTGCGGGCAGGCGATTTGGTGGCTTGGGTCGCTTTGGCCGCGTTGCGCGCCTTCACGCTTTCCGGCTTGGCCGGCGCGGCCTTCTTCGACGCATTCTTCGCCGATTTTTTCGCGCCGAACAGCCCGCTGCGCCCATGCTCGGCGTCGGCGCGGCGCGATTCCTTCTTCAGCTGCGTGTGAATGTCCGGCGCATGCACAAGGCGCAGGTCGATGCGGCGTGCATCGAGGTCGACGCGGCTAATCTGCACCGTGACGCGATCGGTCAGCTGATAGCGAATGCCGGTGCGTTCGCCACGCAACTCATGCCGCGCCTCGTCGTACTGGAAGTAATCTGCGCCGAGGTCGGTCACATGCACCATGCCTTCGATGAACAGTCCATCGAGCTGAACGAAGATGCCAAACGAGGCCACGCCGGCAATGGTGCCGGTGAATTCTTCGCCGAGCTTGTCGCGCACGAAATAGCACTTCAGCCAGGCTTCGACATCGCGCGATGCTTCGTCGGCGCGACGCTCATTGGCCGAGCAGTGAATGCCGAGCGCTTCCCAGATCGCGAGATCGCCCTCTGCGCGTTTCTTGCCGGCCGCCCTGTCCTTGGCCTGCATCTTGCGCGCTGCCGGCGACAGGTTGGTATTCAGCGTTTCAGACGCGATGCCCTTCGGATGGTAGGGCTTGCCCTGCAAGATGGCCTTGATCGCGCGGTGCGTCAGCAGGTCCGGATAGCGGCGGATCGGGCTGGTGAAGTGCGCATAGGCGTCGTAAGACAAACCAAAGTGGCCGATATTGTCCGGGCTGTACACCGCCTGCTGCATGGAGCGCAGCAACATGGTCTGCAGCAGGATCGCGTCAGGCCGGCCCTTGATCTTGTCCATCAGCTCCGCATAATCGCTGGCAGCCGGCGTCAGCCCGCCGCCGAGCGACAGCCCCAGCTGCTTCAGGAAAGTGCGCAACTGGTTCAGCTTCTCTTCGGTCGGGCCGGCATGAATGCGATACAGGCCATGGTGCTTGTGCCGCTCAAGGAAATCCGCGGCGCAGACGTTCGCAGCCAGCATGCATTCCTCGATCAGCCGGTGCGCATCATTGCGCGTGCGCGGCAAGATCTTTTCGATCTTGCCCGCGGCGTTGACAGCGATATAGGTTTCGGTGGTCTCGAATTCCATCGCGCCACGCTCCTTGCGCGCGGCAAACAGGACCTGGAACAGGTCGTACAGATCCTGCAGGTGCGGCAGCAGACCCGGACGGCGCTGCGCCTCCGGCCCGCGCGTGTTCGCCAGTACCGCAGCGACCTCGGTATAGGTCAGGCGCGCCGCCGAATGGATCACCGCGGGATAGAACTGATATGCGCGAACCTCGCCCTTCATCGTGATCACCGCATCGCACACCAGCGTCAGGCGATCGACCTCGGGATTCAGCGAGCACAGCCCGTTGGAGATCTTCTCCGGCAGCATCGGGATCACGCGGCGCGGGAAATACACCGACGTGCCGCTGGTGACCATCGACGGTGAAGACGCGCGCGATTTCGACGATGCGGTGTACTGCGAGCCGTGCAAGATCGGTCGTGCGAATGGTTATCGCCTGATCGTCGCTATCGCCGACGTCAGT
>JACCDS010947495.1_pt1 | contig 24000 bp, 19 predicted proteins | sample 7446441 | NCBI WGS metagenome assembly JACCDS01 (sample SAMN15323445, study PRJNA562643) | freshwater metagenome | isolation source: river surface water | place: USA:Blue River Watershed | collected 2017-08-17 | reverse complement strand
CTCCTCCGGCATACCCATATCCCAACTACGAATCCCTCCCTCCACATGAGCCACTTTCACACCCAACTTCTTCGCCACTATACTGCAAGCCATAGTAGAGGTTACATCACCCACTACCACTACCCAATCCGTGGGATGCTGCATTAGGTAACGCTCAAAGGCCACCATGATAGCTGCGGTCTGCTCAGCCTGACTCCCTCCTCCACATTCCAAATTTGCCGATGGCTCCGGGATGCCCAACTGTTCAAAAAAGTTGCCAGACATCGCCTTATCGTAATGCTGACCCGTATGAACCAAGCTGTATTCCAATCCCTTTCCCGCAGCTATCACCGAATCCATCGCCCGAATAATCGGTGCTATCTTCATAAAATTGGGTCTCGCCCCAGCTATTAAAGTAATATGCATCTAAACGTTCTATTTAATACGATTGAAGCAAACGCTGCTTGCCCTCAAAGGTGAATCGAAACCACAAATATATAACCACATAACTGCCAAACAGCAATACCGAAATCCCCATCCAACCTTGTACCAAACAAAATGAAAGAATTGCTTGCAAACCAGCATACACGGATGCAACCCCTACATGGGACCATCCTTTTTCATTCGCTAAAAATTGATACAAATGAGACCGATGCGCTTCCTGTAATTGTTCACCCCGAAATTTCCGAAATACAATGGTCGCCACAGAATCCAACCCATAGACACCCAACAATAAAATGAACCACCAATTTCCACTGGCAATCATTACGTCCAACAGTCCATAACACAAAATCAAAGCCACAGAAATCGCTCCCACATCCCCCGAAAAACATACGGCCCGTTTGCGAAGATTGAAAAAACCAAAAGCCAAAAATGCACCCATCATGCCTAGTAAACCTTCGTCATACCAAGCATCATACAAGCCCAACACGCTCCGCAACCAAAACACGGATAACACAGACACCAACGAATACAATACCGTAATCCCGTTAATGCCATCCATAAAATTATATGCGTTCATTACCCCAATAACTCCAACCACACAAACCAATAACAACCACAAGGACAATACCCCAAAATTCGAAATCACCAACACAACCGACACTAACTGCACCAACAATCGAATACCAGGGCTTAGTGGTTGTACATCATCCCAAAAACTCAAGCCCGTAACCAAAACGATTCCCAATATCACAAAACGAGCATCCCACAAAGATGCGGTAACTACGCCACCATAGGTTTCATTCAAAACACCCAATAAAAACAACAAGGGGAAAACGATACCGGCACCTCGGATTGTCTGGTGACTGTGAGAACTTCGATGATTGGGAATATCCAATATCCCGAAAACTCTGGCAATGCGGAAATACAGCAATAAAACCACAAACGATAGTTTTGCTGCCACAACCCAAACTGGTAAATTCCACCACATCGGAAACGAAGTTACTTATAATTTCTTCCAGCCCAACTGTTGCTCCGCTCTAGAACAATCAAAAGTTAACGAACTCTCTAGTTTTTTTAATCGATACGAGTTCAACGGAAAACCAGGAATCACATCACCCAGCTTAGCTGCAAATTTTGCCATCCAACTCGGAATTACTTTTATTCGTTTATGAAATTTATCCGAAAAAATCTGTTCTACCTCCTTGAACGACCGATGATAACTCACCAAATTGTATGTGCCCGATTCACTACCATCCAAATTAACCAAAAAATCACTCAATTGCTCCACATCTACCATGGAACGAACCGCATTCCCGGTACCAATTCTAAAATAATATCCTTTTTTTATCGCCTTTTCCATCGCGCCCAAATTCCCCGGTGCTCCAAAGCCAAAAATTAATGGCAATCTCAAAATCATGATATTCACTCCATGTTCCTTACCCCAATCCAAAACCAATTTCTCCGCTTCCAACTTGCTCTTTCCGTAGGCAGATATTGGCTCCAAAACCTGATTCTCCGAAATAGTTACTCCTTCTTCCAATCCGTACACTGCCACTGTGCTTACAAACACAAATTGCATTGGATATACTCTACCGATACTAGATTTAACCCAGACATCTATTCCCTGCAATAAATTCCTACTTCCACCAACATTTACTTGGTAAAACTCTTCCTCCTCTGCCAAATCCCTTGGGACCGAATGTGCCTTTCCTGCAGCGTGAATTACACGTTCTAAATTATCAAATTCATTCAAACTAGGAATCTCTTGAACCAAATCTACTTTTACATCGGAATTTGGCGTTCTCCCTAATGTAAAAAACAATTTCGAATTGTAATTTCTGAGTCTACTACCAAGAAATCCAGAGCCACCAGTTAATAAAATTTGTTTGTTATCAGATATCACTATCCAAAATTAACAAATTGCTTACCCCAAATCTCAACAGCTGCGATTTTATTTAACAATTTCCTAGGGGTCTTTTTTAATGCAAACTCCAAATGTTGATGGTCCATACCGCAAACCTGCTGCCAAAATCCATCCTTAAAAAACTCAAAATCATAGGGCAATGCATCGGATACATGGGCGGTAACCCCAAATCCAAACTTTTTCTTATATACCAGCTCTTTAGGTAAGGTTCTTTCCGCGTAATTTCTAACAATCGCTTTATCCAATAAAAAAGGATGCTTCCAATTGTAAAACTTATTGGTCCTGCCAATTTTATATCGATGTGGTAGGTTAATCGCAAATTTTACCAAATCCTCATCTAAAAATGGAAAACGCGATTCAATCGAATACATCATTCCCATACGGTCATTCCTCCACAACAACGAATGCAAATGCCTATGTATCTGGTTTACAGTAATACCCGCACAACGATAAGCCTCGGATTCTTTGCCTAAGAACTCAAATCGCTTCATTACTACTGAATCCCGATATTCCTCCCGATAACCATTCAAATGCCCCTGCAACACCTGCTTTTGTAAATCCATCGAACTCAAACCCACAAATTCTCCCAATCCCGGTATTTTACCATAGATAGATTGCAAAAACCTCAAAGGAGCGGAAACGATTCGCTCGTATCTGCGAGTTAATAATTTTGGATACCCCAAAAACAACTCATCCGATCCCTCTCCGGTTAACACCGCTTTCACACCCATTTCACTGGCCAATTTTGCAACCCCCGAAAAGGCCACAGAATTAGTAAATAACGATATTGGTCCATCGTAATGCCAGGTACAAGCCGCTACATCTCTCGAAAAATACTCCGGTTGATAGTCATAACTATGTAATGAAACCCCCAACGATTTAGCCAATAACTTGGCCGATTCGTACTCACTAAACTTCCCTATTACATTGGCAGTAAATAATTGTAAATCGGCAAATTCTTTTGCCGTGGAAGCAATTACAGAACTATCAATTCCACCGCTAACAAATGCACCCATCGGTGCGTCGGATACCGCCATAGAAGCCACAGACGACGTAAACAAAGTAGAAAATAACTCCTCCACTTCGTTTTTCGACTTTGAATCCAACAATTGGTAATAATCTTCATCCACCCATTCCTCCACACCAAACCAACGCTGTTCCTTGACCGCTAACGTTTGAGTATTGACTTCCAAAAAGCATCCTGGCTCCAGTTGACGAATCGATTTAAACGGTGAACTGTGTGGCTGGGTCTCATATACTCCATAATACGATTGAGCCACAAACTGCATATTCAGCTCATCCATCCCCTTTCCTTTAACTAAAGCCTTAACCTCCGAAGCAAACCAAAACTCTTCTGGCAATTGCTCATAGAATAACGGCTTTATGCCCAGTCTATCTCGAACTATAGTAACTCTCTGATGCTCGATATTGTACCAAGCAAAAGCAAACATGCCTTTTAATTTTGGTAACGTCGCTTGCAATCCCCAAAGTTTTATAGCAAAAAATAAAACTTCGGTATCGGAATTCGACTTAAAATTTAGTCCTGCAAATTCTAATTCTTTTCGAAGATTTTTCCAATTATAAATCTCTCCATTAAAAACCAAAACATGATGCTCATCAAAAAAGGGCTGATTCCCCGATTCACTTAAGTCCAAAAGGCTCAGTCGATTATGTATGAACGCGATACCATCTGCTTTCCAAATTCCAGTGTTATCGGGGCCGCGATGCCGTTGAATACTGGCTAAAGTTTCAATCTCAGAAATTGTTATTGAATTATTTTGTTTAATAATTCCAGAAATGCCACACATTGAAAGTAAATAGGACAAAAATATGACTATTTAACTCTCCATTTGTAGATATAAGTCGTTTTAAGTAGATATACATTATTTTTAGTAAAGATGACTCTGTCTGCTGAAAGTCACATATTGTTTAAAGAAATTTACAACTATTTGAATTTGTATACTTTAATAAATGAAATAAAATAAAAACGACCTACCAAATATTTGGTAGGTCGTTCTCTAAACAGTGCTAATTTTCTAATTAATACATTCTTATTTTAAAAATTTTAATCGAAACTTTTGTAACCAATCTTTATCCATAAAAGGCCGTTCAAAATATCGGAAAAACAATGCCGATACAACTAAAACCAATGGAATACTTATCAATAATTGGACTAGGATATTGGCATCATAACCAAAATTCTCCACCCACAGATTATTGGTGAATTTTACACTTAAATGAAAAAATGCATAATGAATTAAATAAATACTATAACACATCCCCCCAATGATATAAATCCAGGATCGCGTATAAAACCAATTAACCAACTTACCTTTAAATACCGATACCATAAAAACGAATATTGAACCATTGAAAAATAATTGATTACCATAGTGATGCTGGGGTTTATAAAAGTAAAACAATCCCAACATGGCTGCTAATCCCAATATATCGAACAAATAATTCTTTTGATTAAACCATTTGGATTGTGTTAAATACAACCAACATACGATGATTCCTATACTAAAATTTACAAAAAATGCAAAAATCGACCTTCCCCAATTCAATGAAAATGCAAAATCATGTCGAAATACAATAGAAAAACCTGCCAATAACAGTAAACATAATGCACTTAAAAACCTGTTTTGAGTTAAAAATAATAATCCAAATAATAAAGGCACCAGTAGATAAAACTGGGCCTCTGTTTCTAAGCTCCATGTAACAGGATTAATCGGATTAGGTTCACCAAAAATAAATACATGGGCATACAACAAACCGGCACTTAAATGTTTTAGCCATTCAACTGGATTCTCTCCAAATACAGCAATGTGAACCAAGTAAAATCCAACCAAAGTTATAATAAAAGGTGGCTCAAGTCGAGTTAATCTGCGGATGAAATACGATTTTAAATTTACCTTTTGAGAACTATATCCTAAATAATATTTGAGAAAAGGCAAAGCCAATACAAACCCACTGATAGCAAAAAATACCTTTACGCCCAAATCCATTCGAACAATCCACCATGCCCAAGAAAACAAATTATTACTGCCACCCATTTGATTCATGGCTTCAGACAATTCTATTCCTAATTCTTTTGCAATCGCCGTATTCAAATGAAAAATAACTACAGTAATTATTGCAAAAAACCGCAGACCATCAATCTCTGGAATAAAATTATTCGAAGCCACTACCCGTTTGTAGTTAACAAATATCCAAGGATTTATATTTTTCAAAATTCAAAATATTTAATATCCAGCAATGTTAAAATGGTCTTAGTATTAACCATTCCATTATATTTATTCTTCCTTCACTCAGGATATTTTTCCTATTTTGATTAGATAGGTTATTCAACTCTGAATAATCATAATTACAATTAATATTTAATGTTTTATGAATATCATCAACACTATATATCGACTTTATTTCATGTGATTCTCTAAATAATTCTTTTAATTGTCTAGAAATTTCAATATCAAAACAATCATGTGTTTCTATTATTAATGTGCATTTTTTTAAATTACTCACATTGTTAGAGTTAAATAATTCAGACTCAAATCCTTCACAATCACAAAAAATCAAACTATTTTCTAAATTGAAGTTTTTAATTATTTCTGGTGAACAATATGAGTTAATAATAACCCTATCATCTACTTTATTTACAACAGCCATCTTATAACACATTTCTCTCGCCATCTCCGCTAAATCATATGCATAAATTATTGCATTGGGCTGCCTCACCGCAAACCCTATAGCATAATAACCCTCAGCACAGCCGATATCCAAAATTGAATTGTATTGATTATTAAGAAGTAAATTTTCAATCTCTGAATGTAATTCTTTTTCGTACGATCCAAGTAATTTTGGATAAATTCGACTACCAGTCGCCTTTAAATTTGGATAAACCAATCCTTTAAACGGACCATTTTTTACAATTAAATCATCAAATAAAACATCAATTTCATTATCATCTTTAATGTTTACTAAAGATTGATTTTCTTTTAATTTCAAATAATTCAATCTTTTCCTCGTTAAAAAGACACCAAATTTAGCAATTGGTTGTAGAAAATTATAAAAATAGTCTATTTGAATTAATTTAGTAAATATTAATAATATTTTTAATTTAAATATTTTCATGTTCTTTTATTATATTTTCAATTTAAATTTAATACTTCGTTGGAAAATAACTTTGCCAAATGAGATTTATCAAAATATTCTTTGGCTACGCTTATATAATGTTTTTTATCTTTTCGGCTGGATAACCTGTCATTTGCTAATATGTCATACAAATCTTTGCTTGAGTCTGGATTCACAAAAATTCCAACCTCATTAAATTCTACAAACTCCTTCATCCAGCCTTCAGTTGTTATAATAACAGGAACTCCAGCAGCTAAGGATTCAAATAATTTATTGGGCGAAGACGTTGAAAGCACCGGGGTGTTTGCTAAAGGAACCAACGAAACCATCGCCTGCTGAATATACCCTACTAATTGATTCTTAGGAATTAGCGGAATAAAAATGAGGTTTTCTATTTTCTCCTCTTCCATTCGCTTCACCATCGCATCTTTTAATTGCCCATCCCCCACAAACACAATTTTCATATCACTGTTGGATCCAGTCAATAACTTCGCGGCATCCACCATCCATTCAACATTATTTACCTTACCAATATTACCTGCATAGATTGCATATTTTTTCGCAACTAATCCATAGGTTTCCAAATCCACTTCAACCGAGGTTGAAAACAAATCAATATTTGCGGCATTGGTAATTGAAATCACTCGTTTTGAGGGACATTTTGCCTGAACCTCTGATTTCATTCCTGGGGATAATGTAACGATTAAATCCGCACTTCGATAACAAATTAACTCGAATCGTTTAGCCAATTTAATTAGCAATGGATTCCTAATTACTCCCAATTCTATAGCCCCTTGAGGCCATAAATCTCTTACTTCAAAGACCATTTTTTTTCTACGAATCCACTTTGCTAGCAAACCCGGAATACCTGCCGTAATAGGACCCGATGATGCAATAGCTACATCGTACTTTCCAAATAAGGCATAAATCGAAGAGAAAAACGCATACGCAAAAAAACTCCAAATTCGTTTTAAAAATCCATCCTTATTATTCACATCGATTCCCAATACACATACATCCACTCCATCAAAATTTTGTCTAGATACCAATCCATTAGCTTTCAAATCCGACTTATAATAAACCGAAGTAATAACTTGGACTTGAATGTCTGGATTTTTCACCCACTCTTTAGTAAACTCATGCACCCGAGTACCCCAAGAACCATTGGAAGTAGAGAAATACTGATAGAAATAAATTATTTTCAATTTTCTATAACAACAATTTGAGGTTTGCCTGACTTACTCGCTTGAATTGTGTTTACTTCAACAAATTCTATTGGAAGATTTTCTCCGGCTAAATTATCTAATTGTTTTTTTATTGTTTGTAATGTATGCTCGTCGAAATCAGCTCCCTTAATGTATCGTATTGTTAAGTCTAACTTTTGTTTGGACTGAACAACTTGGAACTGTTTTACTTGAGGGAAATATTCAAAAATCCCAGTAAATGAATGTACAATAAGACTTTTACCTGAAGGTGTCTTTACGATATCCGTTTCCCTACCTATAATCTTTTGAAACAAAGACAGTCCTAGCTCCTTTTTTTCAGGATACATATCTCTTGGAAGTTTTATCGCTAAATCCCCAACTCTATATCGAATTAGTGGCATTGATTTATGAATTAAACTCGTTACCACAACATGGCCGATATCGCCATCAGCTACCTCATTTCCGTCATCATCTAACAGTTCTACAATAAAATAAGGATCCATAATATACAAATAATCCAAATCCTTTTGTGCCCCTAACATCAAACCTTCACCCGTTCCATAGGTTTCAAATACTTTGCAATCAAAAACTTGTTCGATATTTTTTCTGTAATGTTCAAATAGTTTATCGCCCCAAGATACAGCCGATTTCATAGATATTCCTCTTCCCTGAGCGATTTCCGATAATACAAATAAACTTGAAGCATATCCTCCTAAAAACGGAATTCTACGTTTAGCCCAAGTCAAACCTTTTTCTGTGTTCTCTGCTGTTAATCCAAAAGCAAATTGATAATGGGTTCTAAAAAAAATATCTTTAAGTTTCTTTTCCAAACTTCGTTTAGTAGCTAATCCCGTTTGAAACATTGGTTCTCCCATTTTAAACCCTGCCCATATCCACCATGTTGTTTGAATAGCCCTAATTAAACTCTGCTCTTCTTTGCTAATGTAAATATTTGTTTGAATGCCCGTCGATCCACTAGTACTGTTGCAAATTAATTTTGATTTCTCTACCGTCAATATGCTTTCTAAGTTACTTCTTATTAAATCTTTTGTCAAAATTGGAAAACTCTTCAATTTCAGAAGAGGATTCTCAATTGGCGATACTTCTAAAGCTCCATAATATTTACTTTTTTCCAGAACGAAATCTAAATGTTTATTCAGTTTCTGATTTCTCTTGAGAATAACATTTGATTCATTATCTTGAAAACTTTGTTTAACTCGCTTCAAATTTTTTGACAATCGACTTCCAAATAGAAAATCCCCGATAGGCAATATAACATTGGCTAAAAATCTACCGTAGTACACAATCCATGAGTTTAGGCCAAACTGCATCAATATGATAATTTTTGGCTTTTTCTAAATTATTCTGTCTAATTTTCTCCAACTGGTCGCGATTTTCCATAACCCAAATCATTTTCTCCGCTAGAGCATCCGAATTTCTCGGGTCAATAAGAAATCCATTCACACCATCTTCAATCACCTCAGAATTCATATTCCAATCACTTGCAATTACAGGTAAACCTGCAATAAAAGCATCAACAATTACCCCAGGAAATCCCTCTCCCATCCAATATGTTGGAAACAACATGCAATCGTATTCAGAAAGCTTCGTATAAGATTTTATTGGATCGCCCTGAATGTCCAAAAATCCTCGATAACTTAAAATACTATTATTAAGTTGAAATTGATCTTCCACCGGCCCGTAAAAATCAACACTAAAATCTTTGTTCTTTAACTTTAATATTTCGGAAGCCTTAATCATCTCCTTTATTCCTTTTCCCTGAGAAATTCTGCCTATAAATACAAATTTAAATTGCTTAGACCCGTCCCGGTTAACTAATTCTATTCCCCCAATCACCTCTTTAAAATTGGGAATTACAATTATATTTTTTAAATTACTATTAGCTACTAATTTTATTTTCAATAAATTACCTTGAACTATAATATTTTTGAGATTCCAATAATAATTCCAATTAAATCTTTTATTTTTAATAGCTTCTGGGAAATATCCACCTACCACTAAATAATTGATTTTAGTTAATTCACTGGGTTTAAAAAAATTCAATAAAACTATAAATCTATAAGCGGATAAAGACGACGTTGATAATAGAATATTACTTTTATTTATAAAAATTAAATTGTAAAACAATTTCAAAATTACCAATGGATTCTTAGTCCATCTGCTTGTATCCACGATTATGGAATTAGGATATTCCGTTTTAAGTCTGGAATATAATAATTGATTTTTATATTCTTCTCCACCGCGCGGTTGCTGTCCTAAATTAATAGCACCAATAAACATCAATTTAGATTCACTCACAACTTTATTTTTTGATTCTCAGACTACCAAGTATAATCAGCAGAGGAGTCGCATAAGTTCTCATTGCGGCATGGAATGTAGTGGCAATAGCTACAAAAATTAATATAAACGAAATAACATTCTCACTGTATTTATTAAAAATAGACCAGGAAAAAAACGGCAGAGAAAAGAATAATATTGAATATATCAATCCAAAAAAACCATGATCGGCCAATAACCGTGAAAATTCCACGTGGGCTGCGATAATTTCACCTTTTTCTAGGTCTCGCAAATATCTACTACTGCCGCAACCAACACCAGTTATCAAATGTTCAAACCATAAATTCAAATCTTTTTCAAAAATGCCCAATCTTCCTGAAAGTAAGTGATCTGCCGTTACCTCCTTAGATCCTAATAATGTACCTTCTGTTTCACCCTGATATCTTAATAGTAAATTCCCTCCAGTTATTTGATTAGTTAATTCAAAAATTGCATACATCGAAACCACAAATAAAATTCCATAAACCACCAACTTTCCATTGTTTTGAATTGTTCCTTTAATTGAATCCCGATTACCTCTAAACAATAGAAATACCAACGCTAAAACACCAACAATCATTCCACCTCTAGAAAAACTAAGCAAACCTTGGAAAGTAAATCCAAAGAAAATTATTATATCAAGTATTCGTTTTCCTGAAAAATATATTCGCTTGAAAATACTATAACCACTTAAAAACATACCCAATCCAAAAATAGTAGCAACCTGATTTGATGAGTGTCCAGCAGTTGTTTGAAAATTTGCTTTTAAATCAAAAGATATTTCATCGAAATCAGGAGTTCTAATATAGGTGTAAACTAAAGTGGCTAAACAGCCCAACCAAATAAATTTTAATATTTGATTTAACTGAATTTCTGTGATTTTAAATCGATCAGCAAAAGCAATACCTAATCCTACTGCTAATGGAGCTAAATAATAATTAATAATATCAAAATAAACACGCTGGCCGCTAAAATCATAAAAAACAGCAGGAGTAATAAGAATTGCCATCCACAATCCTTTATAAGACCGAACGCCCAAAGCAGCTATGCCTAAAATCCCCATCAACACTAAAAAATACTTACCCAATTCGTACGGTATAAATGGTGACGTTTTAGCCATTCTGTCAAGTACCTCGAAGGATATTAAATAAGAAAAAAACATCAAGAAAAAAGCTGGTTTTTTCTGTTGTAATAATCGATTTGCTTTAAAGAAATTTGTGAAAAAGATGAAATAAAACCAACCTATTAAAGCAAATGGAGTTAAGGTGCAAATAAATCCCAAACCTATATGAGCGATTGTCCAAAATAAATTCCGACGATCACTCGCCATTCCCTCTAAAATCAAACGAAAACCTCCTGTTTTAAATGACTTAAGTAATTTTCAAACGTAAACTTGGAAGCCAGCTGATTTCCCTGCTTTGAAATTGCTTCCAAATCCAACGAATTACTACTAAATAATTCCATCAATGAATTATATAAACTTTCAGAATTTATAGATTTCATTAAAAATCCATTTATTCCATTCTCAAGATAATGAGGCAAACTCCCAACCGGGCTAACCACCGGAATTACACCATAATTCCATGCCTCCGCTACAATCTTCGGAAAACCCTCAGACTTACTAGGCAAAGCTAAAACATGGGCACCCATTAGAACCTCCTTAACTTTATCCTGACTTACAAATCCAAAAAAACGAGCATTTATTTGCGCCTTTTCAACCAAATTCTCTAAATCAGACTTCAATGGTCCATCGCCAATAAAAATCCATTCATCAATTTTGTCTTTGGGTAGCGACTCCAGAACATCTATCAATAAATCCATTCCCTTTGCTTCGTCCATTCTTCCTGCAAAAACTATTTTTAACTTGCCGTCAAAATTCTTTGATATTCTTCCACCCCTCTCTAATTGCTCGCTCGATATGCATGGATTTTCAAAACTAACACAATGATTGGATTGTCCTGGCCAGAAACCGTTAATAGTTACTTTACACCTTAAAAAATTTTGTTGCAAAAACCACCGTTGAAATCGATACCCCAAAGAAGACGATACATAACCCCAATTATTCGCATATTTTACCCAGAGTGTAAATTTCCGAGGAATAAAACAAAATAAAGGTAAAACATATATACCAATTCCCATGGGTACGCGAACTTGAATATGCGTAGAACCCGGAATGTTTTTCAAAATCTTATAAATAATCGAAGGTGCATTGTAAAAAACACTCAACTTTGAAATAAATGTTTTACCTCCAAATGAGGGAATTAAATCTACTTTAATATTATTAGAATAAGATAAATAGCTTGGATTGTTTTCAAAGGCTTCTAAGCAACCTACATGCACCATTTCTTCCCAAAAATTGGATAAATAATTTAACTCTCCCACCGTAGGACCCCAACCCAATAAATTTCCATTCAAATCAATTTGATGCGGTGTATGACTAATTATCAATAATTTCTTATGTTTCATTCCACTCAAACCACCTCGCTAAAACATAAAAATGGAAAATTACTTGCATCTGACTTTGTAAACTATACCTATTATTTGTTTTTTCTCTGTAACCTTCAATCCAATCAAAAACACTTTTATTGCATACAATTCCCCAAATTCTTGATTCATCCGTTAGACTCTTCAAATAGGATATCCATTGATCTACCAAGCCTAAATTTTCTAATTCTTTATAATTAAAATCAAATCCAACTTTCTTCGTTTTTTTATATGTAGGTAAATATTTATAAATTAACTTTCGATAAATTATTTTAGAATTAATAAGACTTATCTTCTTTGTATCTTTCAATGAAAATAATACACTTGTTAATCGTTGATCCAATAATGGAACCCTAACCTCCAGCTTATTTAACATACTGATTCGATCAACTTTCGGTAACATCTTGGAAGTTAAACTTGTGTTTAACTGATTGATAGTAGTATTTTGAATTGTACTATATTTTTCACTATAAATAAAATGGCGTTTAGGGCTATTAAACTTACTGTGAAAAAATTTATTCAAATCTTCCTGTCTCAAATATGAACTTAATTCAAAAATTTGCTTCTCATAGGTAGAATCCATCAACGAAAAAAAACGAAGCAATTGCTTTCTTCGATAGGGTAAAACCTTTGTTATTCCCTGAATAATTTTCCTGAATAACCAAGGTGTGTCATTCAAAATCCACAATAATTTAAACTTGGAGTATCCTGCAACAAACTCATCTCCTCCATCACCACTTAGGGCTACCTTAACTTCTTTATGAACCTCTTTACAGAGAATATTGGTGGATAATATTGACAAATCACCAAACGGCTGATCAAAATGCTTTATCAATTGATCTAAATCTTGTGCCTTTATATCAATAATAGGTTTAATGGTATGATGCTGTGTTCTTAGTGACTTTGCAGTTTCCGAAGCAATAGTGCTTTCATCTCGTTCTTCTGACTGAAATGCTACAGTAAATGTTTTTGGATTACTTGTTGATTTGGAATAATAGGTTGAAACTAGCGTTGAATCAACACCTCCACTCAAAAAACTCGCCATCGGAACATCTGCAACGCTCTGTTCTTTAACCACTTGGATTAACAGCTCATCCAATTGATTTATATCGATATTAACCTTTTCGGTTGTTGGTTGAAGCCTGTAATCATCAATACTAATTTCACCTGAGTCAATATCAAAAGTCAAAATACTACCGGGTGGTACACAATAAATTTGTTGATAAAATGTCTCTGGCTCTACGATATAACCTAATGAAACAAAATCAAACATGGCCTGCTGACTAATGTTATTTTTATAATTAGGACAAATACTGAAAATCGCTTTAATTTCACTACCAAAAACTATATTATTGCCAATTTTTGCATAGTAAAGAGGTTTGATTCCAAATGTATCCCGAACCAAATATAATTTTCGTAAATCACTGTCCAACAAAGCAATAGCAAACATACCCTCCATGTTTTTAGCCAAATCATTAATTCCTTTTTCTCGATAATAATACGGAACTAATTCACTGTCCGAAGTACTTTTATATTCTATCTCACTGCCTAAAGACTTTCGTAATAAATCATGATTATATATTTCTCCATTATGTACAGCCGCAATGCTATTATTTCTAATTGTAAATGGCTGTAAGCCATTGTTCGATGTATCGATAATACTTAAGCGAGTATGCACAATAAAACCAAATTCGTTTTCGAATGATCCATGTCCATCTGGTCCTCTATGCCGTAGGGCCTCTATCATCGCATCCTTTGGAACTTCTAGATTTCCTAAGGAATTACCTATATAACCGCCTATTCCGCACATAAGATCAATTCATACTCCTTAATAATGTGATCCCACTGATATCGTTTAGCAAACTCCTTGGCATTCCTTGAAAAAAGATCTGAATTACATAAAATATCATTTACTCGATTAGAAATTTCGTGTACGTCTTTATTTTCAACCAAATAACCAGAAAATCCGTCTCGTACTGCATCTTCCACACCACATCCTTTTGAGCCAATCACTGGGACACCAAAATAATTGGATTCCAATGCCACAATTCCGAACCCTTCAACATCACCATTGGGTTGATTTTCGCTTAACAACATGAAAATATCAGCTTTTTGATAAAACTTCAGCAATTGAAAATGTTCCACAGTAGGCTTAATAAACTGAATATTGTCCAAAACTCCGAGCTTCTTGGCTAATGCTAACAATTCTCCATTTCTAACATCTCTACCTACAATATAATAAATAACGTCTGGGTAATTTTTTATTATTTCCGGCAATGCATTAATCACATTGTGTTGACCTTTTCTCGGTGAGGTATGGCCAATGGTTAATAACCTTGGAAAGCCTGTTTTAAGATTCAATGTAATGTCATTATTACGGATTAAGTCCTGCCAAGAAAGTAAATAGTATGGATCTATACCATTGGGTATGACTTCTATATGTTGATGCTTATTTATTTTATATTTACTCAGTAGTGTAAACTTTGAAAACCTAGATACTGCAATAAAAGAATGAGCCTTTTTAAATGAGGAATTTGTTAACCATTGATTAAATCTACTTCCAAAAATGGGCTCATGTCCATGTATGATGGCTACTTTTTTTACTCGTTGTCCCAAAACTGGTAGATTCATTAGCCATAAACTAAATAGCCCAGTATAGATGATTACCTCCGGCTTCGTTTGGCGACAAACCTTTAAATACTGGATTAATCTTACAATCTGCGTTAATTTTCCTATTCTTTTGAATCGAAATATTTCAAATTCTGCGTCTCTATCAAACCCTTGAACCTTTTCCTTAACCACATAATCCGCATTACAGAGAACCGTTAACTGTACCTCATCTATTTTAAATAACTCTTTCGCTAAAGAATATGCATGATGTCCAATACCTCCTGGTCCAGGGGGGAACTCACTACTAACAATTAGTATTTTTCGCCTCAAGTCAGATATTCAATTAAATCGCCTTGACGCAATTTATCAGAGGCCAATTTCCAAGATTTTAAAACAGCAATAATAGCAATGGGTAACCAAAAAGGTAATAATAACATTACTATCAATCTTGCCACTTTACTCCCTTTGTATTTGTAAGGAACATAGGATTGTGGTATATTCTTTAAAATGTACAAATAGGCTCCATTAGATCCAAAATATTTCCTAGTTAAATACAGCACACTCGGTATAGGACGGGGTGAAAATAGATTTTTAGGCCGAAAAGCATCCCAACTTCCCATTTGTCGTAAACCACCTGTCTCAACTTTTAAATGAATTCGTTTGGCCTCTGGATTTGAAACTACTAAAAACCCTCCTAACAATGAACGAAGGCCAAATTCTGAATCACCCATGCGTTGCTTTTCAAATTGTCTATCAAATAAACCTACAGAATGAAAAACAGAACGATGAACCATTGCATTTCCGGTGTCAAATACATCACTCAAATGAAAGTAATTGTCTTTTTTTCCCAATCCACCCCCAACTAACGTATTAGTTACCCCTGCCGATATCTTTACATTAAAATAATCCAAACATTTTAAATGCGATTCAATCCAATTTGATTCCACGCGTGAATCATCATCAAACAATAAAACATATTCTCCTTTTGAAAGTTTAATAGATCTATTTCGGGCTAACCACAATGCCTTCTCCTCTTGTTGTATTAATTTTAAATTTACATTCCAATTCTCATAAAACTTTTCATCTATAGGTTCTGATTGATCGCAAACTATAACCTCAAAATTCTTATAACTCTGTTGTTCTAAATCACACAGCACATCTTTCAAGTAATCATATCGATTTAGTGTTGGTATGATAACAGAAACTAGCGGACCTTGTTTAACCAAATTGCCTTGGAATTTTTCATAGTCTAGGTATTCTTCCGATTTCAACGTTACTCTTTTGTGCTTTCGTGATTTGATAAATCCACCTAATTCATTAATTGGATTATGAAAACTCAATACACGCAAAATTAGAACCCAATACACCTGAAATTTTGAAAAATATTTTCGTAAAAAGATATAATTGTCAACTACGTCGGTAATAATTTCATCTTGATATTCCAAACGCGCAAATGTTAGATTTGGTATCACCCCCTGTTGTAAATTTCTGTAGGCAATATCTAACTTTTCTGATGTAGCATTCGAGTAACCAACTTTTTTATCTTGTTCATTGGTTAAAACCAAAATTGCCTGAGGCATTTGATGAATTAACCCATAATAATTTCCAGGTTGAATATATTTTATAAACTCAAACATAGTTTATTAAAATAATTTTGCCACTCTCTAATTTGTTTTTCTCTATTGAAATGAGTAAATATCCTTCGATTGGTATATTTAGCCAATTTTAATCGGTCAGTATATTCTCTAGCCGTGTAAACCCATACAGCTTCAAATAATGCATCATCATCAAACCGCTCACAAATAACTCCCGTCACTCCATTTTCAACAACCTCTTCCATTCCCTCCGATTCAGATACTATGCAATATAAGCCCCTCGCTTGAGCTTCTAATACTACATTACTACAACCCTCCTGTAAACTTGGTGCAAGTAAAATATCCGCCTTATCCATGAATAAAATTATCTCTGGTTGGCTAATCCTTCCATGCAGATTAACACATTGTTCGATATTCAATAGAGTAATCAAGAATTTAATTTTCTCAATTTCAGGCCCATCTCCAACAATATCCAACTGATATTCAATACTTGATTTCTGTAATTTGTTTATTACCCTGAAAACAGTTTCTAAACCTTTCTTCCAATGCAATCTCCCAACAAACAACAATCGTACTTTATCGATATCTTTTCTTACATCCACCAATTCTTCATCAAGAATATATTCGTTATTAACTGCCGCAGTAATCTTTATATTTGGAATAGAATTGTTAGCTCCCCAACGCAACGCCCAATTATATAAATCCATAGAATTATATTGTATAGAATCTATATTCCTCCAAAATTCTTCATCATAGCAACCTGCATGATTAATAGGATAAAACGTTATATCAAAACCACGCAAACCAATGGATGTTTTAGCTCCCATTATTTTAGGTATTTGAAAACTAAATAAAGCGTTATTAGCGAAGGAATAATGTACTACTGTCAATTTATTCTTCGATAGTAATTCCGCGTTAAGATACAATCTCTTAAATTTTTTAGAAAAACTTAAATTTTTTAAACTTCTAAAATACTTGTTTATCAAAGAAATTTTTCCAATCAGAGATATTAAAGAAATTAATTTTTTTAAAGTAATTCGATTAGCTAAATACAAAAACTCCAATTGGAATTTACCCTCAATTTTTGTTTTGTTTTCAATCAAAACCTTCAAAAAGGTTTCAAGGTTTTTTGGCTCCGACGGTATTACTACAATTACTTTCACTTAACTTGTTTATTATACCATTTCACCAAAACATAAACCGTCCACAAGTGCTCCAAACTAATGCTCTTATCTTGATAGTAATCTTTTATTAAATTATGATTCAGCCAAGTGCAATTAGCCAAAGTGGTTTCGATTTCATCGCGTAATTCATTTTCAGCCCAAGCCAATAGCGGGGGCGTAAATCCCCGCTTTTCTTGTTCCACCACAACTTTAGGTATGTATTGATATAACACTTCTTTCAACACATATTTCAATGTCTTATTCTTACCACCTAATTTACAATAAAACTGCTCCGACACCTGAATTACTTCTTTATCCAACAACGGCACTCGTACTTCCAAAGAATTTGCCATACTCATTCGATCAACCTTAACTAAAATCTTTTGTAAGTGAAAGTAAAATTCATTCTTACGGAGATAATTCAATGTATCTCGAGAATTCGTTCCGTAAAATTGGTAACCCTGTTTTGTTTCTTCAGAAATACTAAAATTACCCGTATATCGTTGCACAAATTCGGAATCAATATATCGTTGAAAAGCCAAATTTGATTCCCCCAAATTTTTCTCTCCCAAAAATCCAGTGACATCGCTACCCAACGACTTTAATACTTTTTTAACTAACTTCCGATTCATAGAACCCGGCACTGAAAAATATTTCGCAGAATTAGAAAATGTTAAAAATCGGGGATATCCCCAAAATAATTCGTCACCTCCATCGCCTGACAGCATTACCGTATTCGTTTTTCGAGCAATTTTGGAAACCAAATAAGTAGGTAAACTGCTATAATCAGCAATAGGCTCCGACAATTCCTCAAAATGCTCTTCAAATACATCTAGTAAACTCGCATTCCCAAATTTCTCAATATGATGATTCTTAATCTTCAAGTGCTTTGCATATTCCCTGGCTTTCTCACTCTCATCATACCGTTTATCATGAAAACCAATGGTTACCGCAGTCACATTCGGGTTGAATTTCTTTGCAGTTGCCGCTATCAGCGTAGAGTCTACACCGCCAGAAAGTAATACCCCCAAAGGAACATCAGAAACCAATTGCCTCTCCACAGCAGAATTTACTGCATCACTTACTATTGAAACAGATTCTTTTTGATACTCAGATACAGTACCTGATTTTTCAAAAAATCGTTGATAATCATAGATATGTGATTGTTTCAATTTCAGTGAATACACTAAATACTTACCTACCCCCAATTGTTTTACACCTTCTGCAACCGTCAATGGGGGTGTCATATAACCGAGTTGTAAATATTCCGAGAGCCCAGCAGTAGACCACTGCCAACCACTACACCAAGGATGTTTTAGTAATTGATTAAATTGACTCCCAAATACAATTCCATTCTGTGTTTGTGAATAAAACAGTGGTTTAATTCCGGCAAAATCTCTTGCCAAATACAATTGCTGTTGTTGATTATCCCAACAAGCGATTGCGAACATGCCATTCAATTCATGCAGTGTTTGCTCAAAACCTATTTTCTCCACCAAACGCAATACTACTTCGGCATCAGACCCCGATTTTAAACCGGTAATTGAATATCTTCCTGAGAGTTCATTGAAATTATAAACCTCACCATTTAACATCAATACCCATCGACCATCTACCGATACGAAGGGTTGATTTCCTTGTTCACTTGTGTCTAAAATTGCTAATCGATTAAATCCAAATTGAATACAATCATTGGCAAAATATTCACTGGAATCTGGACCCCCTTTTTTGGATAATAACGTCAATCGTTCAAACTCAGTTTGATGGATAATTGAACTACCGGCTGATCCAAACAATCTACACACTCTTTCTAAAAATGTATTTTAAAGGGAGAAGATTGAATTAACCTAAGTAACACTTTCATGATTATTCTATTTCTGCACAATGCACCCAAAATCGATGAATGAACAGATAATTTCTGCCTCCAAATAAGTGCAGATTCTTTACCACAATATTCTAATATTCTTAATTGCCCTCGCAATAATCGAGTAAATAATGTAATCCGAATACCCAAATTCAACTTCTTTTTTTCTTCTACAAAAATTCGAAAAAACAAATCTTGCACATCCTTAGCAACGTTACAACAGGAAAAATTAGTAGATAGATGGGAATCTCCTGATTGATCCACAAAATAACCAACCAAATTTACAGGAATCAAACAGTTGTATTTGGCTGAAGATATTTCAAACCAAGAATCTTCGTTTGTCTTAAGTTGGCCCCAATCACCGCAAGACGATTTACGCCATAAGATACCTCCTGTTTGCCAAGGTCTTGCATATCGAATCAAGGTTTCTCTGATTTTGTAAAACTCTCTGTCGGAATATTTGCGAATACTATTGGTACCATCGGGATGATACACTTTTGTTTTCACATAGGCACCATCTGATTTTGTTGTTGATTCCAATGCCTTAGTACAATATTCTAAAAAACGATGATCCCACCAATCATCGGCATCCAAGAATGCAACAAAAGCTCCAATAGATAAATTTAAACCCCGTTGCCGTGTTTGCGCTGCACCTAAATTTTGGGGATTTTGTGAATATTGAATTCTATTATCTGAAGGTAATTCATGTGCATTTAATGGTTGTGTACTACAATCGTCAATAACTATCAATTCCCAATCAGTAAAGGTTTGATTTAAAACACTATTTATAGCTCTAAGAACTGAATTTTGTTTATTGTAATAAGGAATAATTACACTAACCAATTCCTTTTATTAAAGTATTCGTGAAAGCAATGATAAAAGAGCCGAGCGCTTAGGACTTTCCAACGACTTTAATATCAAAAAGTACCAATTACGCTGTCTTAATTTACTAAAGGGAATTAAGGATTTTAACTCCCAATTTGAATAGTTCTGTTCCAAATATTCCTGTTTCTCTTTAATTCTCTGGTTGTCATTAGTAGAACTAACACCTGTACCATCATATATGGATACCGGAATTCCTAAATAATGAACAGCGATTACTTTCTCTGTTTTTAAAATTTCAAACAATTGAATCCAATCGGATATGATTCGATATTTCAAAGAGAATAAGTAATTAATAGCAATTTCTCGTTTTAAGAAATACGATTGATGATTTATTGTCTTTGCTAATAAAAATGCAAAATCTAACCGTGAGGTTTGTTTCACTAAAAATTCTTTTTTTCCATTCTCGTGAATGTAAAAATCTCCATAAACTATTCCAGCTGATGTTGTTCTCAATTGATTCAAAACTTCATTAATCCTGTAGAAAGCATCGCCAGAATTCATAAAAACAACATAGTTACCAGTAGCCAATAATAGGCCTTTATTCATAGCATCATAAATGCCTTGATCGCTCTCTGATACGCACTTAGACACCAAATACTCGTAAGCCTCTATTACTTGCAAACTATTATCCGAAGATTTACCATCAATCACTATCCACTCAATAAGTTCTTTATAGGTTGATTTGACCTCGTCAATGGATTTAGCCGTCTTGGCTAATCCATCAGCATTATTTTTATTAACAGTTATTATAGTCAGTAATCTCAATTACGGTTGATCATTTACACAGTTTAAAAAATCAATTGCAAAATCAATTTGTTTTTGTCTGTAATCGTATTCTACTTTAATAGGATTTAGTAATACTTGCAGCATCTTATCTGCCAATTCATAGTGATCTGATCGATTAAAGAAAACACCTTTTTCACCTAACTGTTCAATATTAACAGAAAGATCTGAGGCTAGAACCAACTTATTCATGGCCATTGCCTCTTCTATTACAGTACTCCAACCTTCAAAAAGAGAAGGCTGTATTATTGCAAAAGCAAACTCCATTAATTTCAATTGGTCTTCTCTATCTAAAAATCCTAAAAATCTAACATTGTGTTGTAAACTATTTTCCTTTACGAAAGTCTTCAATATTTCCGTATAACCTGGGCTTCTATAATCATGTTCTTTTCCTGAAAATGCGACTATTACCTCACGGCCCTCACTTTTAAGCTTCTGAACAGCCTTGATTACTAACAAATGATTTTTATGTTGCCAGAATTGATTTGGTGCAAAAAAATAAATCGGGGGGAGATCGTATTTTGATAATACATCCAACTGATTTGGCCCACTCAAATCTGGAATCTTCACCGCAAAATGTACTACATAAGGTTTTGTATTAAATTCAGGATAATACTTTTTCAAATCTTCTAAAGCTGAAAAACTGCTTAAAAGTAATTTTCTCGAATGTGTAACAATATCATTATTCCTGATTTTTTCATTAGTCAAATGTTGGTCATTATAAAATTCAGGGAAGTGTTTTTCTTGAAAATCTGGAATCCAATAAATCCTCTTGTCCTTGGAGATTGTTTTTAAATAATTATTCTCTCTAAAAGGAAATATTGCATCAATCGATTTTGTATATCTTCGCTTGAAACATTTAACTCCCAATAATCTGTTACTAAACTTATTTACTATTATTTTGTATTTTTCTGAAGGATTTTCAGTTAATAATTCAAGAATTAGATATGGATATTTTGTCTGTTTTTCAATTATTTCAAAGTCTTTATTTTTAGCAAATATTATCAAATGAGGTTTCTGATAATCTTCTAATTGGTTTAAAGCATTAACCAAATTAATAATATAATAGGTTCCACCTATCCAATGTTCATCATAACTAAATATTAAACCTATTTTTTTTCTTGGCATATTTTTTCATTAATTAAACTGTGATAAGAAATATGGATTGTTCTTTAGTTCACCGTAAAGTGTTTTTTCATTATATAATTGATCAAACTCTCGATATTCTGATTTCCATCGTAAATAAAAATATTGAGTATCTAGAAGTAATTCCTTTAATTTCAAATCATCAACCCTTTTATTAGTGTAACTATCAAGTTCAAATACTTTTGAATTGTTGCTTTCAACTCCATCTATTTGCTTACGAATCACATCTAAATTATTATACATACAACCAATTAGAAAAACTTCGGTTGTCCAGTAGTAAGGCTCTTCGTTTTCTATATTCCAATATTCCAACCAAAAGTCACGCAAACACTGAAATAGCGGATTACCTTTTCCACTATACCATATCCCCATACATTGAGTTATGGTAAGTTCAGTTATATCACTTACTTTCCACAAACCATTCCATAATTTAAACTTTAATTTTTGGTTTGGATTTAACCTCCATTTGGGTGTCCAATAAGTGAACTCCGAATAACTAGGTATTGGTTTGGTCACATGAATAGTAGCATCGAGCCACAACCCTCCGTATTCACTCAAAATTGATGATCGTATGAGGTCTGATAAATGAGTAATACTAATTATCTTTTTTTCTACCTTCTCCAATATAGATTTAGGCAAAATAATATATTCTTGAATATTTTTTTCAGAAATGAAATTTAGTGTATGTCCATTAAGATTTAGCTTGAGAGCCATTAAATTTATCTTAATTACATCTGGCATATTAATTTCTCCCTGCCACCACATAAACCAGATATTCATCTTGTGTTTTTGGGTTTTGACGGGCAATGTACTAAACTTATACTTTTCGAGAATATGGTTATAACTCAATAAAAGTTTTTCATTTAGAGAAATAATCCTCTCAATTTCAACTTTTACTAAGTTTCTTTGCCGCCTATTTTTAGTACATTTCCAATAAATTTCCTTTAATTTATTGGAAAGAGCTTTATTCATTAATTAAGGTTTTAATACCTTGATATATGTTTACTGTTGGCTCCCAACCTGTAAAAGCTGTTAATTTAGATATATCCGCCAATAAGTGTAATCTGTCTGATTTTCTAATCCTTTCAGGGTCCTGTTTGATTGTGATTTTTTCTCCAATTGCTTTTTCGAACGCCTCAACTATTTCAGTCACCGAATATTCTTGTCCCTGACCAAGATTAAACGTATCAATTCCATTATCAAATTTTTCCATTAACAATTGAATTGCATTAGCCATATCGGATGTATGAATAAAATCACGCTTAGGTTCTAAGTTTCCAAGAAGAATTTCTCTTTTACCGGCTAATATTTGCTCTTGAATTGCGGGAATTAAGTGGGGATTTGTTTCATTTGGGCCAAAAGCATTGAAAAATCGACAAATAATGGTTGGAATGTTGGTTTTTCGGTGAAAATCATGACAAAGATATTCACCCGTAAGTTTGGATAG
>JACCDS010341602.1_pt1 | contig 24006 bp, 27 predicted proteins | sample 7446441 | NCBI WGS metagenome assembly JACCDS01 (sample SAMN15323445, study PRJNA562643) | freshwater metagenome | isolation source: river surface water | place: USA:Blue River Watershed | collected 2017-08-17 | reverse complement strand
GCACGATTCCCTGAATTTGCATTCATTGGCCGATCAAACGTGGGTAAATCTTCTTTGATTAATTCGCTCACCTTTCACAAAGGCCTAGCCAAAACATCACAGACTCCCGGCAAAACACAACTCATCAATCACTTCATGATTGACGACAAATGGTATCTGGTTGATTTACCTGGTTATGGTTTCGCCAAAGTAAGCAAGGAAAAACGTAGAGACTTTGAGAAAATGATCTTTGATTATTTGATCAACCGCGAAAATCTAACGTGTTTATTTGTGCTTTTGGATATTCGATTGAAACCTCAAGCCGTAGATATTGAATTTATGAACCGCATGGTGGAAGACGAAATTCCGTTTTACATTGTGTTTACGAAGGCCGACAAACTTTCCCAGAAACAAGTGAGTGAGAGCGTCGACGCTTACAAGAACTACTTATTAGAAAGCTGGGATGAACTACCCCAAATCTTCATTACTTCGGCTGAAAAACACGTAGGTCGCGAAGGAATTTTGGCCAGCATTGACGAATTAATTAAATCATCTCCCTATAAAGTAGGGAAATCTTAATACTTTTGCCCCCATCATTAGCTAAACATACATGGAATTATTGAATGAAGTTGCCCACATCTCTGGTAAACCAGGATTATTTAAAGTGTTAAAGCCAACTAGAACTGGCGTAATTGTAGAAACATTAGACGCGGCTAAACAAAAGTCGGTGGTTAGTGGACAAACACGTATCTCAGTCTTAAAAGATATCTCACTTTATTTAGCAGATCACCAAGATAGCACACTTCCTTTATCGGATTTATTTTTACAAATCCACGCTAAATTCAACGGTACACTTCCATTGGAACCTAAAAAAGCAAACGATGCAGAATTGTATGCCGTTATTGCTGTTGTCGTTCCAAATTATGATGCTGATCGCGTTTTCGCCTCAGATATTAAGAAAATCCTTAATTGGTACCTGATCTTATTCACATTTGTTCCTGAACTTTTCCCAGCTAAAGCGGCTAAAGCACCTAAAGCTGAAAAAGAAGAAAAGGAAGTAAAAGCTGAGAAAAAACCAGCAGCAAAAAAGGCAGAAAAAAAGACTAAATAATCACTCATTCATGCAAGAGGCCATCCAAATACGTGCCATTGCTCCCGAAGACAATCGCACACTCGCTCATGTTATTCGGACAGCTTTAGCCGAGTTTGGAGCAAACAAACCTGGGACCGTTTATTTCGATCCCACGACTGATGCCCTCTACGAACTTTTTCGCACACCAGGTTCAACCTATTTTGTTGCCTTGCGCGACAATCAGGTGATCGGTGGTTGCGGAATTTTCCCAACCGAAAATCTACCAGCAGGTACTTGCGAACTAGTGAAACTCTATGTTGAAAATTCCGCCCGAGGAACAGGAACCGGTAAAAAACTTTTAGAGCATTCACTGGCCTGGGCAAAAGATAACGCATATACGCAAGTCTATCTTGAGTCCATGCCCGAACTTTCCAGAGCTGTTTCGATTTACGAAAAATTAGGATTTACCAGGCTGAACAATCCCCTCGGAAATAGCGGCCATGATGGTTGCGACATCTGGATGCTCAAGACCCTATAAATAAAAAGACCTCGAATTGCTTCGAGGTCTTTTTGATTATCAACGGTATATGCTTATTTCAATGAAATAATATACTTCGCTAATTTAACCGCATCTTCTTTCGGAACATTGGTCATAGGTGCCATAGGTGGGTAACCAGGCCAGTTTGCTGGTTGAGGCTTGGCGATCAAAGCAACAATTTTATCCACCGAGTATTTCTTTTTCGCCACATCTTTGTAAGCTGGACCCACTAAACGTGTATCCACTTTGTGACATGCAAAACAAGTATACTTTTGCATTAATGGCTTAATATCAGCCGGAAAATCTTCAGCTTTCGCCTCAAATCCAAATGCAGCAACTCCCAGTGCCACAGTCAAAATAAATTTAGAGATAGTTTTCATATATAATTTTCGTAAATACTAATTCAGGTTATGTCCTATTTAAGAGCAAATTAAAGCTTTTTTTGGAAAAAATCTATCCCTTATTGACAGAATCTACTGCATTTCGAACACTTCCATACTTTTCAAGCAAATTGGCAGCTACTTCATCAGATACTCCCGTGGCCTCACAAACCATTCGAATCGCACGCAATACTAATTTATGATTACTTAACTGCATATCAACCATCTTGTTGCCACGCACCTTACCCAAACGAATCATCACCGTCGTCGAAATCATATTCAACACCAATTTCTGTGCCGTACCCGACTTCATTCGCGTACTTCCCGTGACATATTCGGGACCTACCAACACCTCAACTGGATAATTGGCTTCCGCCGCAATTACACTTCCTCCATTACAAACGATGCAACCCGTAAGAATACCGCGCGAATTGGCCGCTTTTAAGCCACCTACTACATAAGGCGTTCGACCCGAAGCAGCAATTCCAATCACCGTATCTAAAGGACCAATCCCAAAGGCTTCCATATCTTTCCACGCCTGATCCGGATCATCCTCTGCATTCTCCACGGCCTTCCGAATCGCACCATCGCCCCCAGCAATGATACCAATCACTAAATCAAATGGCACACCATATGTAGGCGGGCATTCCGAAGCATCGACCACACCCAATCGACCCGAAGTCCCAGCACCGATATAAAACAATCGGCCACCTTGCTCCATCCGAGGCACAATTTGATTTACCAAAGCTTCGATCGCAGGAATAACTTTTTCAACAGCCAAAGGAACCGTTTTATCTTCTGCATTCATTTGACGCAAAAGCGTGTCAACAGATTGCTTGTCTAGGTCTTCATAGTTAGAAGCCGATTCCGTCGCTAATAAGGTTAAATTTTCAGCCATTCGTTAGTTTGATAATTTTGCCAAATTGGCAAAGAAATGAGGAATCGTTTCAATCCCTTTATAAAAATTAAATAAGCCATAATGCTCATTTGGCGAGTGAATCGCATCGCTATCCAACCCAAATCCCATTAATATCGACTTCACCCCTAACTCCTTTTCAAACAGTGCAACAATTGGAATACTTCCTCCTCCACGTGTAGGAACAGGTTCTTTGCCAAATGTAGTTGCTAACGCATCGGAAGCTGCTTGATAAGCGATGCTATCCGTTGGCATCAAATACGCCTCACCACCATGATGTGCTTTCACAGTTACCTTGACCCCTTTCGGTGCAATGGATAAAAAGTGCTCAGTAAACAAACGTGTTATTTCATCTGAACTTTGATTCGGTACTAATCGCATGGATATTTTGGCATAAGCCATCGAAGGTAAAACCGTCTTAGCTCCCTCACCCGTATATCCACTCCAAATCCCATTCACATCTAACGTTGGCCGAATCGAAGCACGCTCAATCGTCGAAAATCCTTTTTCACCGTGTACTGTTTGAATACCTAAATCTTTTTGATAGGCATCTAAATCAAAAGGTGTCTGTGCCATCGCCGCACGATTCGCAGGGCTAACTTCCAAAACGCCATCATAAAATCCTGGGATTGTGATGTGATTAAATTCATCATGCATGGAGGCAATCATTTGACATAAAATATTGATCGGGTTAGCAACCGCTCCTCCATATACGCCAGAATGCAAATCGCGGTTTGGACCTTGAACGGAAACCTCCATGTAACTTAAGCCACGTAAACCCACGTCGATTGACGGAATATCATTCGCAATAATGGCCGTATCTGAAATCAAAATAACATCAGCTGCCAACAAATCTTTATGGGTAGCAACGAATAGACCTAGATTATCAGACCCTACTTCTTCTTCACCCTCGATCATAAACTTGACATTACAAGTTAGCTCACCACTGGCATACATCGCTTCGAACGCTTTAATATGCATGAATACTTGACCCTTATCGTCACAAGCGCCGCGAGCGAATATCAAGCCATCTTTAACAATGGGTTCAAAAGGAGGATTGTCCCACAAATCCAGTGGATCAGCAGGCTGCACATCATAATGTCCATAAACCAAAATCGTTGGAGCAGCAGGATCAATCATTTTCTCCCCGTAAACAATTGGGAAACCAGCTGTCTCTTCTAAACGCACCTGATCAGCTCCCGCTTTTCGTAAACTGTCAGCTACCCATTCCGCTGTTTGACGCACAGAGCCAGCATAAGCAGGATCAGCAGAAATAGATGGTATGCGTAATAATTCAAATAATTCTGCCAAAAAACGATCGTGATTGGCCTGTATAAACGCTTGGGTATTTTTCATGTGTTGTCGGCGGAATTGAATGCAAATTCCATCAACAAATATAAAAAAATAATATCAAGCTTTACTTTTTCGAAGGGATAAGGTACATGCGATTTTCGGTACCTTGAAAAATGCGAACGATGTTCATTCGGTGCGTAAAAACAACCAAAACCGCTATGAAGATTCCGAAGTAAATAATGGCAGGTTCCGTTGGCCCAAAAACACCCAAACTAAGTAAAATAGGGAATAAAACAGAGGCAATCATGGAACCGAGAGATACATAATGTGAAATGCCAAATACGACTAGAAAAATCAATATGCTGGCTAAGGCAGCTTCAGGGTGCAAGGCTAACACCATTCCTAGTGTGGTTGCCACACCCTTACCCCCTTTGAAATTACAAAATATCGGAAGCAGGTGTCCAATGATCGCAATGAAACCAAAAAAGATTTTGAGCGTCACACAGGTTTGCCAGTCTACCTCATGCAAGTAAAAAAGAATGGATGCTAGACTGGTAGCTAAAAACCCTTTAAGTGCATCGACAAATAAAACAATACTACCTGCTTTTTTACCTAAAACGCGAAACGTGTTGGTAGCCCCTGCATTACCACTGCCATGTAGTCGAATATCAATTCCGTGATACGTATTTCCATACCAAATGGCCGTGGGAATTGATCCTAGCAAATAACTTAAAACAGAAAGACTCGTAATAATCAAAATCATAAATCGGCAACAAATTAGCGCAATGGCTTAAATTCAAATATAGGTCGCTAAATACCTAAAATCAAGAAGATCAAAAAAGTTCTTGGAAAGTTTAAATTTTGGTCTTTATAATATACCAAATTCAGCTATTAGAAGTTAAAATTAATGGACCCCATCAGACGGAAACGCTCCGGATTGCCATGGTCCAAATAACTCAAACGATGGAATGCTTGTAGCCTAAAAAGTTTAAAAATATTATCAATTCCATAACCCATTTCAACAAAAGCTTTATGAGGATCTAAGGAGTCAAATGCATACTGATCTAAGAAGCGAGATTTGATCGGACTATTTACATCGCGCATCAATTCATGATTCAACTCACGCTGACTACCATATAATATATTCGCACTGGCAATAAAGCGCCATTTCAATTTTTTAATTAGCGGAATTCGATTGAAAAATAATCCCTCAAAATTGTGATTATACTGCAACGACGCAAATCGGTCACTCACGAATTCAAAATAATTCATCGTCGAAAATGCACTTCGGACAAACATAAATGTCTCATTTCCTAAATGAGGAAACAATAAGGGCGCTGGTAAATTTGATGGGGTATAACCAGCAGACAAGGTATAATCAGAACGACCAAACTTACCCAAACGAAACGTTTGATACGCCTTTATCGTGAAACGCTCATAGTTGAAATCCCCTCCCAACAAGCCTTTAAATCCACGCTGATACCTAAAAGTAATCACAGGAATGCGACGTGTAGCCAAAGTAATCTTTTCATTCCCGTTCAAGATAAACGTTTCATTTTTAGCAAATCGGGCTTCTAATGTCAAAAAAGTCTCATCGTAATGATCTTGCACAGGCGAGTCCTTACCCATTTCTGGATTTAAACGATACTGAAAACGAAACAATGGATCAAATGAACGCATGTTCATAGAGCCTGTCAATCGAAATCCTTTGATGAATTCAGATGATATAAATGCCTCGGTATCCCTTCGGAAAAATGCACCAGAAAACGCACCCCACTTGGTAAAAGCATAAAACAATTTGTTATCTCCAATTAACTCCGGAGTTAAGCCCACACGCTCTAAATCATAACTATGACGTAGTCCACCCACCGTCCACTTGTTTTTTGAAAACAAGTAATTAACCTCGCCCGAATATTTGGGCATCAGATCCTTGGTTCCAAAACTGACATGGCCTCTGAATATCCAATGTGAATCGAACTTGGCATTCGTTCGGAATCCCAACCGGAAACGTGCTCCCTCCACTTTATTGATCGCAAAACTGGAAATATAAGGCCCAACCTCGACATCATTAAACTTCCGATAACCACTCAAAATAATATCGGCAATTTCTACATAGGTTCTGACCACAGGAACTGCTTTGACCGAATCAATCATAGCAAATGCGACTAAGTCTTGTCGGCTCAACGACTCATGCCGCGCATTTTTCCAAAACTCCGGATTAGAGTCCCGCGCGTCCTCGGCAACCTCTGAAGTCCGATCATAAAATGCCAATTCATGAGGCTGATTGACCACAAAATCTTTATTGGAAATATACATTTTCAGCAGCATACCCGCCGAACCTTTCGTGATCTCCTCTAGGTCAATTAAAAACCTTGTCCTTGCCGGTAACCATGCCCCGTCCGATGTTTGCTCGAGCTCTTGTGAAATCTTAATTTTCTCAATGAAATTAAGGTTCGCAGCCTTCCCCACGGTGGCGTCTATTTGGGCCAATGCAAAGTGTGTTGTATCAATCCACATCTGTCCTGTATAGGTCAAATCTGCTGGATTCTTAGGCTCGAATTCAATTTGAAAACATACTTTCCCATCCACCTGAACCGTATCTTGTAGATAATACTGATAAGTTTGTTTCCATTGTTCGCCGATGGGACTCGCAAAATCCTTTCCGAAAAAGCTAATATAATTTTGATAAAAATTATAATTCGCCACTAGATTTCCGCCAACCAATTGCGATACAACACCGCCTTCGCCCATGCCCACGCCCTTAACATTCGACTTAATGATATGCTCTCTGCGGCGACGGGGAGATTCGCGGTAATAATATTTACTGATTGACTCCGTGATGTAGGTAGGTATAACCATTTTACCATCCTCGCCTGCCTGCTGCTCAAATTTTTTAATGGCAGATGAAATATCTTGCATCACTTTTTTATCCTTGAATTTATCAGAGATATTGTCGACATCTAATTCCATTTTCGCATAGGAATCATATTCATATGCCGATAGATGACTTCGATCATTGAGGCTTCTATTCGATTGAACTGCCCGCAAAATTTTAAAGGCTGGATTCTCTCCTGAGTAGACTTTCACCTCAGATAATGCAGCCGAATTTGGCTTAATTTGAAAATCCGTTTGATGCAAACCTTGTGATTTGGAAACCCATTTTACTCGGCGAGTATATCCCACAAAAGAAACGAATAAAGAATCTGATGCAACTTTGGACTGAAAAGAATACTCGCCTTGAAAATTAGTTGTCCCACCACTATTGACCCCCTTCAGTCCGACTGATGCAAACGGAATGGGATCTCCAGAATCCGCATCTGTCACTAAACCCTTATAGATAAATTGAGCCTTTGCATGCGATGCAAGGAATAGCAAAACCAACACTAGCCAACGGCTATTGCGACTCAAAATCATTGTTAGGGTTTATTAAACTAATTTCTAATTTGGTCAATCCATTTGAAAAATCCGCGAATCAGTCACAAATTTTTTAAATTTTTGTAAGGATCGGGCACGATGTGCAATTTGATTTTTTTCGACTAAACTTAATTCGGCAAAGGTTTTATCCATTCCTTGTGGCACAAAAACCGGATCATATCCAAATCCATTTGAACCCACTGGCTTATGATTTATTTGACCCTGAATCTCCCCTTCAAATACATAATATTGTCCTGCATGATGTAACGTTAAAACAGTCACAAATCGAGCCTTGCGATTGGTAGAACCAGCCAATTCATCGATCAGTTTCGCTACATTGGCCGTATCGCTTTTTGCTTCACCGGCATAACGAGCAGAATAAACACCAGGTGCGCCTCCTAAAGTTTCAACCTCTAAACCTGAGTCATCGGCTAAACAAGTAATCCCATGAAATGCCTCGGCTATGAATTGCGCCTTTTGCATGGAATTTTCAGTTAAGGTTGTCCCTGTCTCAGGAATTTCGACGGCCAAACCTAATTCAAATACGGTCCTAAAATCAAAAAGATCTCCTAAGAGATCCTTGATTTCGTCAATTTTATGCAAGTTCTGCGTTGCTAAATAAATGATTGGTTTCATATACTAACTACGGAGCAACGACTGAAATTTCAAAATATAAGGTAGAATAACCCGGAATCGCGGAATTACCTGCTGTTCCATAACCTAGCGCATACGGAATAATGACCGCCGCTTTCTCACCAGCACGCATTTTTTTCAATGCCTCCGTAAATCCTGGAATCAAATTATTTTGACTTAAGACAAACGGAACCGTTGGCGTCCCTAACGTACCCGATCCAAAAATCGCATTGTATACATAGGCACCAGAGGCATCCGCGTGTACATAACTGTACGATAAACGGCCAACATAATTGACCAATACAGGTGTATCAGCTGAAACTAACGCACCCGTTGGATTCTCAACTAATTTTTTAAAAACAAGACCAGTACTCGTTTTTTCAGGATTGTCAATCGCATATGTTTTTTGAATCATAGCGATTTGCTCCGTCTCATTGCGAATAGCATCTAAACTTAATTCCAATTTTATCACTGAAAATGCGGGTACATCACCATAAGCCGTTCCTCCGAATGCAAGAGCGGAGGGGATTAAGAAAACCCCACTTTCACCTTCTTTGAGCATGGTTAATGGAAGATTGTATACAGAGGACGAATTATTCAAACCCCAAACCATCGACCGATTAATTCCTTTCGCCTTAGATGTAGAGTCAATAATCGTCCCATCTAGTAAACTCATCTTATAATTAAACGTGACCAAATCGCCCAAATTCTTAATTTTCCCCGTAGATCCAGAGGTATTAAGTTGATAATAAAGTCCTTCAGGAGACTTTTGCATGGTCAACTTATTCAAGCTGATGTAATTCTGAATATCTACCTCATTCTTATTTGCTTGCTCATCGACTGTGTCAACCGAACAGCTGCTGAATAATACAGCACAAATCATGCATATACCAACAATATATTTCATCTACTTATTGAATTTTGGCTACGTAAATTTCAAAAACTAATGGCGTAAATCCTGGGATCGTCGTACTTGAACCTTTTTCACCATATCCTAACGAGGATGGAAAAACAAGAACTGCTCGTTCCCCAAGTCGCATCTTAGAAACACCTTCAGAGAAACCTTTTACTGTTTGAGCATTTCCAATGGTGACAGAGAAACTATCGGTACGAGCCATATTACCATCAAAGGCTAGACCATTTAGAAAACGACCCGTATATTTCAATTTAACCACTTTTCCAGAAGCAGGCACCTCACCCGTACCTGGAGACAAGCTAATGTAGCGTAAGCCCTCAGCTGTCTTTTCGGTTACTTTATATTTTTTAGCTGCAATAAATTCATCAATACGATCATTTTGACTGCGAACCGAGTAATTCTTAACCACCACTTTCAACGGAGTAAAAGCAGGTAAACCATCGAAAGACTGCGACGTTCCTGGCAAACCTAGAATTGCCTCTTCACCATCTTTCAAATGATACATCAAACGCGCAAAAATGGGATTCAAATAACCGAATTGATAAATTAAAGGATCTTTAGGACTTTCAATGACTTGACCTGTTACCAGATTAGAAAGTTCATATTGCAACCGAAGTGTATCACCTTTAGAAGCAAGTTCTCCGGTAGAATTTGATTTAGTCAACGCATAATATCCGCCATTTTCAATCGCAATGGGAGATTGATTTTGCTTAGCGAAATACGCTAAAATTTGAGCCTGATTTTCTTTGGCCTTTACTTCATCTGCTAATTCCACATTGGACAAACAAGAACTCATCGTCCAAACGGCAAGAACTGCCCAAAACCCTTTTTTTATACTACCTATCATCATGTGTTCTAAACGAAAAAAACGTTCCTTTCGTATCAATCAAATTAAAGGGGGAATAAATCCCCCTTCCAATCTTATTTTTTATTCAATATTTCTAACTCGAATACGAGTACAGAATTTGCTGGAATAGGACCACGTCCTTGATCTCCATAAGCCAAAGGCGACGGAATAATAAATACCCCTTTTCCACCTGCTTTTAATAAAGTCAATGACTCATTAAATCCTGGAATCATTTGTCCTAATGGCATTTCAGTACCTGATCCTTTATCAAATTCTTTTCCATCTAAAAATGTACCACGGTAGTTAACAATCCATGATTCACCCATTTGAGGAGATGGACCTTGACCCGGTTTTTCGATGCTTGCATATAAACCAGATGCTGTTTTTGTAAATTTCTTACCTGATTTTGCAATGTAGGCTTCAATCATCGCTGGTTGCTGAGCAATCATTTTAGCCGCTTCTGTCTTCGCTTTCGCCGCTTGACCAGCCATTTCTTTTTCAAACTCTGCTTTCGATTGTACTTTCAAAATCTTAACCGTGTACTTCAAATCAGTACCTGGCTTCAAGAATGGAGGCAATGGCGCTTGAACAGTCTTAGCTAAGCTGTCAATCGGAACTAAGATAGTTGCCGAATCACCCAAAGACAATAAACGCAAACCATTTTCAAATGTACCTTTGAATGTTCCTGGAGCCCCTTGTGGTGGCTGAACCATTCCTTTACCCGGTTGGCCATCTTTACGCGTATCCTGCAACACAGAATCCGCACCATTTTTAATCACCAAATCAAACGTAATAATATCCCCATCTTTCAACTTCTTTGCATTGTCGTCATGACTGTGGATTTGAATTTTTACGCCTTCAATAACTTCTACTTTATCCTTGTTACAAGCTGTCATTAAAACAGTAGCAGAAAATAGGACACCTAAGGTTTTACGCATGATTTGTTCGTTTATTTTTATAAATTTTTAACTCGTGTAATTTCAGAAAGGTACAAAGGTAACACTTCTAGCAATTTTTCCTTCGCTTCCGCCAAACCTCCCGCAGAAAATCGACCACCGGATGCATTCTTATGACCACCCCCCTCAAAATAAGTAGCCGCAAATTGATTCACAGCAAAAGGTTCAATCGAACGAAAAGACAGCTTCACGCCATCTGGACGCTGAATCATACATATAGACCAAATCGCTCCAGCCAATTGTAAACCATAATTTACAATGCCCTCCGTATCTCCCGGTTGTGAATGAAATTGTTTTTGATCCTCCTCCGTTATCCACATTAATGCCAAATGATAATCTGGCAAATATTCCAATCGCGTCGAAAGCACATGTCCCATAAAACGCAAGCGCTGTAAACTCGCAGAATCAAACACCTTGCGATGCACCGCATTCGTATTTACCCCTAAATTGATCAAAGCCGCTACGACCTCATGCACATGCGCCGTTGTATTCGGATGACGAAATGAACCCGTATCCGTCATGATTCCTGAATATAAACATGAGCCCATATCCGTATCGATCAACGCCCCATCTCCCCATTCTTGGATCAAATCAAAAATCAACTCACACGTTGACGCCGCAATCGTACGGTGATAATAATAATCCGCAAAATCCTCCGGATCTAAATGATGGTCAATCACCACTTTCTGGCATCGCGCCGCTTCTACCCACTTCGCCAAACCATGTAATCGTTGCATGCCAGAAAAATCGAGACAAAACACCCAATCCGCCTGCTGAATTAATCCCTCAATCTGAACTTTATGTAAAATATTTTCAAAGTCAAGTATATCGGCTGCTCCTGGCATCCAAGTTAAATTCGCCGACAATCCCGAAGGAACGACAACTACTGCATGTAAACCCTTCTTAATCAAATACTTCTGCCACGCGAGCGTAGATCCAATCGCATCAGAATCAGGATTATAATGGGTAGTAATAACAACTTGTTGGCCCGGAACTAAGGCAGCACGAAGTGCAGTAATTGAAGACATAGATGTGGGTAAAGCCCCTTTGATTTGGGCGTTCGCAAAGTTAAAGATAAATTTGTCAAAAAGTAGAAAAAACAAAATGCCAACAAACAGAACATTTACCATGATCAAACCTGATGCCATCTTAGATGGATTTACAGGTCCGATCATTCAACAAATTGAAGAAGCGGGATTCAAAATCATCGCTATGAAAAAAGTACATTTGAGCGCGGAAGAGGCGGGAAAATTCTATGAAGTTCACAGCGAACGACCATTTTATGGCGAACTTTGTGCCTACATGTCTTCGAATTCGATCATTCCAATGGTCTTAGAAAAAGAAAATGCAGTAGAAGATTTTCGTGCACTTATTGGCGCCACAGACCCAGCGAAAGCAGAAGAAGGTACGATTCGTAAAAGATTTGCTCGTTCTTTAAGTTCGAACGCGATTCACGGATCTGACTCCAACGAAAATGCAGCCATTGAAGGAGCTTTCTTCTTTACAGCAGCGGAATTAAAATAAGACTATCTGTGCTTATAAAATAAAAATCCATTCTCTTCCTTGATCAAAATCAAGTTTGGATGGTAACGATAACGATCCTCGACATTCGTCTTCATCACTATATAGGTGGGACGATCTGTCGAGGATTTTTGCATCAATTCCTCCCCCGTCGGACTATAACCCTGCTTCTGGAAATAAAGTAAGTGGGCGAAAGATTTAAAACCAACCGGCTCGATGTAGACCTTTTGGCCAACGTGCGAAATGTAAAAATCCAACGGTGTCGCCTGCGTATAACCCTCGATTTTAGGGACGACCACCGACATATATACCATAATAACCATTACACCTGCACCCATCAAGCGCGCGATATGTTGTAAGCTTAGTTGTTTTTGCCAAACTGTCCAAACCACCACTAACCCGAAAAATGCACCAATTCCAACTTCCCAGCCCTCCCAATAAACAGGAGCTTGTAAATTACCCTGCACAAAAACATCTTTCACGTAAACACTCCATGCACCGGCATGCATCCCTATGTAGGGAACGAGCGCTAAGACGGTGGCTAAGATTAGGCCAATAATCGTCAAAAAAATGGTATAGCCGCGCTTCCACGTCCATTGATCTGTCAACCAATCATGTAACACCAGCGCAGAAAAATAGGTTAATGGCAACCAGCACATGCTTGAATAATGTACAATTTTGGTTTTGACAAGACTGAATAGAATTAATACTACCCAAAATAATACCTGCATCCATTGACTTAATAAAGCAGGTTGCTTGCGCGAAAACAAACGCGGTCCAGCCCAAATTGAAATGGGAAAACAACCCAAAAGCAACACAAAAAAGTGATAATAAAACGGTTGGCCATGACCAGCATCTCCCGTGGTCAATAAGCGAATTTGATAGGCAAAGAAGTCAACTAAAATCCCCCAACCAAAATTCCAAACAATTAGTGCATACCAAGAAACAAAAAGTAAAATGGCAAGAATTGCGGCCAAAAATACCCCTGAGAACAGCCGTTTGAAATTCGCAATAACCTCCGTCCGGTGAATGATAGCAAAAATAAATATAGTCAAGCCCCATAGTAAAAGGGCCACGGGACCTTTGGTCAACATACCCAGACCGATACAAATTCCAGCCCAAACGGCCGATTTCAGTGAACTTGAATCCGCATAAAATTGGCTGATTTGATATACCCCCAGAAAAATAAACAGATTAAATAAGGGGTCAATAATACCTGAACTTGCATAAACATGCGGTGTAATCGCTGCCAAGTAAGAAAATGCCCAGAGGTGACCCATACGATCCGATACATGTTTCGCCCCAATGCGGTAAATGACAAGCAGCGTCGCTATGCCGATGATTGCATTTGGAAAGCGGGCGGCAAATTCCATGGAAGTCCATGCTGAATCCGTAAACGTACCAAAAATCTGAAAACTCAAAACTTGAAGCCACATAAATAACGGCGGCTTTTCCCAGAATGGTTGAAAATTAATTTGAACACTGACAAAATCGCCACTGACCAACATTTCACGAGCCGATTCAGCAAAATTTATTTCATCCCAATCGAATAAATGAGAAGCCCCCAAAAATGGAATGAATACCAACGCTCCGATCAAGGACCAAAACAAATAAGGTTTACGCAGCATCTTTGACATGAAAAGCATGTGGTTTATAAATCAAATAATAATAAACGAGGGCCGAACTCGAAAATCCGATGAAAGCCCCGACGGCAATATCCACCGGAAAATGCTGCATCAGATAAAGTCGTGAGTAAGCCACACCCATGGCTAAAAATGACATAGCGCCGCCCCAAAAACGCGATTTACCTAATAACGCAAACCAAAAGAACATGAACCATCCCGCTGCGGTATGCCCAGAGGGGAAACTATTTTGTGTATGAATTTCGACACCAGGTACTAAATACCAAGGTAAATGAAGCTGAGCAAAATAGGCGATTGGTCGTAAGGAATGTGAAAAAACGAGGTGCTTCAAGCTCTGCACGAGGATGGTCGACAATGCATACGACGACAAAAAAGGGGTAAAAAAGTTTCTTTTTCGCTTGTACAGGTAAAAGGCAAAAGCAATCGGTAAAAATACTTCCGCTAGTCCTGTAAAAAATTGGAAAATTAAATCGGCCGAATTCGAATGATGCGCATTCACCCAGGTCATTTGCTCCAATCTGGAAAAAGATAACAGAACACCGATACACAGGCATTCAAAAGCCACAAAGCCTAGAATAAAGGTCCACAAAGATTTTTTCGATTGTGTCATCTGTTCAAAGGTCGGAAGATTTTATGAAAAAGGTAAGCGTCACACTTGCTGTTTCCGAAAATTTACCTAATTTTGCATTCCTTTTTTTAACACAAGCCGTGTCATGAAAGTTTTAGAAGCGTATCAGATACCCATCATTTCATTAGAAGATAAAGCGTATCAATACACTTTTAGCGGGGATGACTCATTTTTCGCAGCTTTTGAGCAGGATTGGGTAGAAAAAGGCACATTTAATGTGACGGCAGACCTAACGAAGTCGGCTTTAATGATTCAGGTTCAGTTACAGATTACGGGTTCGCTAGAGTTAACTTGTGATCGATCGCTGGAACGTTTTGACTCTCCTATTGCGGTGAATGAAAAACTTATTTTTAAGTATTCAGACCACAATGAGGACATGGGAGACAATTTATTTTTATTGGACCGTAAGGAACCCAAATTAGATTTATCGCAAGATATTTTTGATTTCATCGCCTTAGAAGTCCCGATGAAAAAGTTGCATCCCCGGTTTTTAGCAGAAGGTGAAGATACCGAAACGGATGAATTTATTTACACGACAGATCGTGCGGATGCAAGTCCAGCGAAGTCGACAGAAGAAGCAACAGATCCTCGTTGGGCTGCGCTTCAAAAACTAAAAGATTTAAAATAAAATTAATTAACAAATACGATGGCACATCCTAAAAGAAAAATCTCTACTACACGTCGTGATACAAGAAGAGCGCATGATTTCGGAACTCCTAAGCATTTAGGCGTTGATCCTCAAACAGGCGAAACTCACCTTTATCACCGTGCACACGTGCATGAGGGAAATTTATATTACAAAGGTAAAATGATTGTAGAAGGATATTCTGCACGTTAATTTTACCTGGCTGATCAAAAAAATCAATTTTTTTGAATTTTGCCGAAAAAATCCCGTTAAAATACTATTTTTTGACTAAAATTAATACTATTTTTGTCCTTAGTTTTAGTATTTAAACACCTATTGAATGAACATAGCAATCGACGTGATGGGCGGGGATTATGCCCCAGAAGCAGTAGTTGATGGGATTCTTTTAGCGATTTCAAACTTAGCACCGGAAGAAACAATTCTTGCGGTTGGTCCAGCCGATACAATTAATACTTTATTGACTGAACGAGGATATTCGGGCAGTCAGATTCGTGTCATTAACGCGGATCAAGTAATCGAAATGGGAGAACATCCCACCCGAGCATTATCGCAAAAACCCAATTCCAGCATCGGAATTGGGTTTGCGCTTTTAAAGGAAGGCAAAGCCGATATTTTCGCGTCTGCCGGAAATACGGGTGCCATGATGGTCGGTTCCCTATTCTCAGTCAAAACAATCGAAGGTATTCAACGCCCAGCTATTGCTGGTTTTATCCCACAAACGGATGGCACTCATTCGGTGATGTTGGATATTGGCGCGAATGCGGACTGCAAGCCGGAGATGCTTGAGCAATGGGCTGTATTAGGTTCCGTGTATGCGTCGGCAACACGCGGAATCGATCGTCCACGGGTTGGATTATTGAACATTGGCGAAGAAGAACAAAAGGGTTCGATCTTAACGCAAGCAACGTATGCTTTACTCAAAGCGAACGATAAACTAAATTTTGTTGGCAACCTAGAAGGAAAAGATGTTTTCCGCGGAAAGGCTGATGTGATTGTCACGGATGGTTTTACGGGAAATATTGTTCTTAAAATGGGTGAATCCATTTACAACATTATGAAGGAACAGGGAATGGTGAATGAATTTGTTGACCGGACCAATTACGAAAATTACGGAGGAAGCCCAATCATTGGTATTAATGGAAATGTCATCATTGCCCATGGAGCATCTAGCCCAACGGCCATTATGAATATGATTAAATTATGCCAAAACATAGTAAAATCGAATGTTTGCCAAAAAATTAAGGCAGCCATCGAAAACAACTAATATAAGATGTCAAATAAAATTAGCGCAGCCATAACCGGTGTGGCAGGATATGTCCCGGATTATGTGCTTACGAATGAAGAGTTAGAAAAACTAGTTGATACAAACGACGAGTGGATTACCTCCCGTACTGGAATCAAAGAGCGTCGTATCTTAAAAGGCGAAGGTCAGGGAACTTCCGTGATGGGTGCCAAAGCCGTAGAAGATTTACTACGCAAAACCAATACATCGCCTGAGCAAGTGGACCTATTAATCTGTGCCACCGTAACTCCTGATTACTTATTCCCTTCAGCGTCGAATATGATCTGTAAGTCGGTAGGTATTCGCGAAACGGCGTCTTTCGATTTAGCAGCGGCATGCTCGGGTTTCTTAAACGCATTAGCGGTAGGATCCGCATTTATCGAGGCGGGTCGTTATAAAAAGGTCATTGTGGTAGGGGCAGATAAAATGTCGGCCATCGTAGACTATACGGACCGTACGACCTGCATCCTTTTTGGTGATGGAGCTGCAGCAGTGATGTTGGAGCCAAATACCGAAGGATTGGGCGTTCAAGACTTCATTTTGAAATCAGATGGTGAAGGGTGTGAAAGTTTAATGCAAAAGGGAGGCGGAAGCGCATACCCGCCAACGCACGAAACGGTTGAGCAAAAATTACATTACATCCGCCAAGAAGGACAAGCCGTGTATAAATTTGCGGTAACCCGTATGGCTAATGTTTCTGCTGAGATCATGGAGCGCAATCACTTAGTAGGTGATGATATTCGTTTCTTGGTACCACATCAAGCAAACAAACGTATCATTGATGCAACTGCGAGCCGCATGGGCGTGAGTGAAGACAAGGTGATGTTGAACATCCAAAAATACGGCAATACGACTGCGGCGACTATTCCATTATGTTTATGGGATTATGAGAATCAATTGAAAAAAGGAGATAAATTAATATTGGCTGCCTTTGGTGGTGGCTTTACTTGGGGATCCGCTTATTTAACGTGGGCTTACGATCCAAAATAATTAACAAAACACAATGGCAACTACAGCAGATATTAAAAATGGTATGGTGATTAAGTACAATGACGATTTATATTCGATCATTGAATTTCTTCACGTAAAACCAGGAAAAGGCCCCGCATTTGTGCGTACTAAATTACGTTCATTGACTTCAGGCAAAGTAATTGATAATACGTTCAACTCGGGGGTATCGATTTATCCGGTTCGTGTGGAACGCAGAAAATACCAATTTATCTACAAAGATGAATTTGGTTTCAACTTCATGGACAACGAAACGTTTGAGCAAATCTTATTGGGCGAAAACTTATGCGTGATGGCGGATTTGATGAAAGAGGGCCAAGAAGTGGAGATCTTAATCAATACAGAAAATGATTCAGCACTTTCATGCGAATTGCCTCCATTTGTTGAATTGAAAGTTACATACACAGAACCAGGTGTTCGTGGAGATACGGCTAACTCGCCGAAAAAACCAGCGACAGTAGAGACAGGTGCGACGATTACCGTGCCAATCTTTATTGAGCAAGATGAATTAATTAAAGTAGATACAAGAACTTATTCATACGCGGAGCGCGTCAAATAATTTTATCTACATTTGTCAATAGAAAAAAACGGTCACCTTTTAATTAACCGAAATGGATACGAAAGAAATACAGCGATTATTAGATTACATCGCAAAATCTCCCCTAGCGGAAGTGAGCATTGAGACAGAAGGACTTAAAGTATCAGTGAAAAAAAATAGCGCGGTTGCACCTGTAGTTACAGTTGCTGCGGCTCCAGCTCCAGTAGCTGCCGCGCCAGCAGCGGCTCCGGCGGCACCAGCAGCACCTGCTGCAGCACCCGTAGCCGACAACCTTTACACGGTAAAATCACCTATGATCGGTACTTTCTACCGCGCAGCAGGCCCAGATAAAGACAATTTTGTGGAAGTTGGCTCAGAAATCGCACCCGGTAAAACCTTGTGTATGATCGAAGCGATGAAGTTGTTCAACGAAATCGATTCTGAAGTTTCTGGCAAAATCGTTCAAATTTTAGTGGAGAATGCAAGTCCAGTGGAATTTGACCAACCTTTATTTGTAGTAGAAAAAGCTTAATTATGAGCCTGCCGCATAACCCGTATGGATTAAGTATGCGAACAGACAAATCAAATTATATGTTTAAAAAAATACTCATTGCAAACCGAGGAGAGATTGCGTTGCGCATCATCCGTACCTGCAAAGAAATGGGCATCAAGACAGTTGCTGTTTATTCAACTGCTGACCGCGAAAGTTTACATGTTCGCTTTGCCGACGAGGCCGTATGTATTGGACCTCCTCCAAGTCGCGATTCTTACCTAAGCATTCCAGCATTAATTTCAGCTGCGGAAGTAACAGGAGCAGATGCGATTCACCCAGGTTATGGTTTCTTATCTGAAAATGCGGAATTTTCACGCATTTGTTCAGAACACAGCATTAAGTTTATTGGTGCTTCTGCAGAGATGATCAACCAAATGGGCGATAAAGCCACCGCCAAAGACACCATGAAGAAAGCAGGCGTACCTGTTATTCCGGGTTCTGATGGCTTAATTGACACCGTTGAAGAGGCTATTGAATTAGCCAAAACAATCGTTTACCCAGTTATCATTAAGGCAACAGCCGGTGGTGGTGGACGTGGTATGCGTATTATTCGTGAAGAATCTGAGTTCCGTAAGCTTTGGGATGATGCCAAAATGGAAGCAGCAGCCGCATTTGGAAACGACGGTATGTACATGGAGAAATTCGTGGAAGAACCTCGTCACATTGAGATTCAGGTAGTAGGCGATAAATTTGGAAAAGTATGTCACCTTTCTGAGCGTGATTGTTCGATCCAACGACGTCATCAAAAACTATGTGAAGAAACTCCTTCTCCTGCGCTAAGTGAAGAACTACGGACCAAAATGGGTAATGCAGCCATCGCGGGTGCAAGTGCCATTGGATACGAAGGTGCCGGTACGATTGAATTTTTAGTGGACAAAAATGGGGATTTCTACTTCATGGAGATGAATACACGTATCCAAGTAGAGCACCCGATTACGGAAGAAGTAACCGATTTCGATTTGATTAAGGAGCAAATTAAAGTAGCTGCTGGCATCCCGATTTCTGGCCAAAATTACTTCCCTAAATTATATGCGTTAGAATGCCGGATTAATGCGGAAGATCCAGCGAATGGATTCCGTCCTTCTCCAGGTAAAATCACGAATTTACACTTGCCAGGTGGCCATGGTGTACGGATTGACTCCCATGTTTATTCGGGCTACACGATCCCACCTAATTATGACTCCATGATTGCGAAAGTAATCGTGAGTGGTCAAAGTCGGGAAGAAGTATTGCGTCGTATGAAGCGCGCCTTACAAGAATTTGTGATTGAAGGGATCAAAACAACTATCCCATTCCATATAAAATTGATGGATGACCCTGGTTTTCAATCGGGTAAGTTCACGACAGCGTTTATGGAAACCTTCGATATGAGCGGTATCTAGTGTTTAAAAGCACTTTTAAGGAAGGAGGCCGAGGCCTCCTTTTTTTATTCATAAATAATTTAGAATCAGGCTTGGATATTAGTTCTTGAATTTCTAAATTTGCACTCCCATTTTTCGATTGAATGCCCGTTTGAAAGATAAAATAGGTCATAATCAAATCCTTAAGGCAAATTCCGTGGTCTTGGTGGAAATGATTCAACAGTTAAACATTATTAATAGTGGATACTTTAAGTTACAAAACGATCTCTGCCAATAAAGCTACAGTTCAAAAGGACTGGGTGGTAGTAGACGCAGAAAACCAAATTTTAGGTCGTCTTTGCTCTGAAATCGCGAAAATCATTCGTGGTAAGCACAAGGCTTCGTACACTCCTCACGTAGATTGTGGAGATCAAGTGATCGTCATCAATGCGGAGAAAATTCGTTTGACAGGTAAAAAAATGACTGACAAGGTTTACATCCGTCACACGGGGTATCCAGGTGGTCAACGTTTTGCTACACCACGCGAGGTTTTAGCTAAAAACCCAAGAGGTGTTGTCGAGGCAGCCGTAAAAGGTATGTTGCCTAAGAATCGTTTAGGACGTTCTTTGTTCAACAACTTATTTGTGTACGCAGGATCTGAGCATCCACATGCAGCACAGCAACCTAAAGAAATCAAGTTTTAACGGACATTTAAAATGGCAGAAATAACAAGTAAAATCGGTAGAAGAAAGACGGCAGTAGCTCGTATTTCGATGACACCAGGTAAAGGCCAAATCAAAATTAATGGCCGTACATTAACGGATTACTTCCCATCTGAGATTCTTCAGATTGTAGTAAACCAACCGTTCGCTTTAACGAACACAGTAGGTTCATTTGACGTAACTGCTAACATTGATGGCGGTGGTATCAAAGGACAAGCTGAAGCGCTTCGTATGGCGATTTCACGTGCACTTCAAACGCAAGATGCTGAATTACGTTCTCCTTTGAAAAAAGAAGGATTCTTAACGCGTGACCCTCGTATGGTTGAGCGTAAGAAACCAGGACGTGCGAAAGCTCGTAAGAGATTCCAGTTCTCTAAGCGTTAAAAAGGGTTCGTGGAAAAGGCTTGTCTGTTGCCGATGCCTTTTCCACATTTTTATTTTTCACATTCTTAAACAACCAAAATGGCACAATTAAGCTACAACGACTTGCTTGACGCAGGCGTTCACTTCGGTCACTTGACTCGTAAGTGGGATCCAAAAATGGCTCCATACATCTTTATGGAGAAAAATGGTATCCACATCATTGATCTTAACAAAACTATTTCTAGCCTTGAAGAAGCATCTGCAGCTATGCGTGCTATCGTTCGTTCTGGTCGTAAGATCATGTTCGTTGCGACAAAGAAGCAAGCGCAAGAAATCGTAACAACAGAGGCAGATAAATTAAAGATGCCATACGTAACTGACCGTTGGTTAGGTGGTATGTTGACAAACTTCGCGACCGTACGTAAGTCGATCAAGAAAATGTCTAGCATCGACAAGATGTTAAAAGACGAGGTTATCGTAAAAACACTTGCAAAACGTGAGCGTTTAATGATGACTCGTGAAGAGGAAAAATTGAAGCGTGTATTAGGTGGTATCACCGACTTGACTCGTCTACCTGCGGCATTGTTCGTAATTGACGTGAAACGTGAGCACATCGCTGTATCTGAAGCTAAAAAATTGGGTATCCCAGTTTTCGCTATGTGTGATACAAACTCAAATCCTGAATTAGTAGACTACCCAATCCCAGCAAATGATGATGCTTACAAGTCGATCGCAGTGATCGTTAAAGCAATCAGCCAAGCGATTGAAGAAGGTTTATCTGAGCGCAAGCAAGATAAAGATGACGCTCGCATCGCAGAAGAGGAAGAAGCAAAACGTGCAGTAGACGCAGATGCACAAGAAGCAGCTAAGGTAGCTGCCAAATATGAAAAAGAAGCAGAACAAGAATAACTAATATTCAAATTATGTCAATTACAGCCGCAGACGTTAATAAATTACGCCAAATGACTGGCGCCGGAATGATGGATTGCAAGAAAGCTTTGACTGAAGCCAATGGCGACTTCGAAGCAGCCGTAGACATCCTACGTAAAGCAGGTCAAAAAGTAGCAGCGAAACGTGCCGACAATGAAACAAATGAAGGTGTTGTTTTGATCGCTATGAACGCAGATCACTCAAACGGTAAATTAATTGCCCTTGCATGTGAGACTGAGCCAGTTTCTAAAGTAGATGCTTTCAACGATTTAGCTAAAAACATCTTAGATGCTGCTGTGAAATCTCACGCTCCATCTGCACATGATTTATTAGCTGAGCCTTTAGCTGATGGCCGTTCTGTAGAAGGACACATCATCGAGCTTACAGGTAAAATTGGTGAGAAAATCACGTTAGCTGCTTACGAAAATATCTCTGCTGAGAAAGTTGTTTCTTACATTCACTCAAATAACAAAATCGGTGTACTTGTTGCATTCGAAAACGTTCAAGGAGTAGATGTTGCAGAAGTTGGTAAAGACATCGCGATGCAAATCACGGCAATGAAACCAGTGGCTTTAGATAAAGACGGCGTGGATGCTGAAACAATCGAGCGTGAAATCGAGATTGGAAAAGACCAAGCACGTCAAGAAGGAAAGCCAGAAGCTATGTTGGAAAAAATCGCTGTAGGTAAATTAGAGAAGTTCTACAAAGAATCTACGCTATTGAACCAACAGTTCGTGAAAGATTCATCGATCACGATCCGTCAATATGTTGAATCAACGCAAAAAGGTCTTACGATCGCGTCTTTCAAACGTATCGCTTTGGTATAATTCAACCAGCAGAATCATCAAAAGACCAGCCGAAACGCTGGTCTTTTTTTTGTGTAAAATTTCCCACAAAAGCCGTAAATCACGTTTGAAAAAATGACAGACATTTTCTAAATTGTAAACAAATTACGTTTAGTCAAAATCAACGCGCATGGGCCATATTGTCATTTTAGGTGGAGGAGAAAGTGGTGTTGGCGCAGCCCTTTTAGCCCAATCAAAAGGCTTTAGCGTTTTTCTTTCCGACCAAGGAAAACTAAAAGAACATTACCAAGATCAATTACGTAGTCAATCAATTCCGTTCGAATCCGAAAAGCATACCAAATCCGAAATTTTAAAGGCAGACGAAATTATCATCAGTCCCGGAATTCCTGAGAAAAGCGAACTCGTACAAACCATTAAGAAACAAGGAATACCCCTCGTTTCTGAAATTGAATTTGCCGCTCGCTATACCAATGCAAAATTGATCGCTATCACCGGCAGTAACGGCAAAACAACGACGACCCTACTCACCTACCACCTGCTCAAAGAAGCCGGATTCAACGTAGGCCTAGCCGGCAACATCGGACAAAGCTTTGCTAAACAAGTCATGGACGACTACTTCGACTATTTCGTACTCGAAATATCTAGCTTCCAATTAGATCGTTGCTTCGACTTTAAGCCAGATGTGGCCGTACTCATTAACATCACGCCCGATCACCTTGATCGCTACGAGTATAAATTCGAAAATTACATTCACTCCAAATTCAGAATCTTCCAAAATGCAAATGCGCAAAACGCATGTATCTATTGGGGGGACGACGAAGTGATTCAACAATACCAAGATTTAATCCCGAAAGCAGCAAATTTGAAGGCCATTCATTTTGGCCAACAAGCCAGTGCGGCAAATATCACTGATGATGCAATTCAGTTTGCGTTTGGCAAGATTGAACGAGCTACGGCCCCGATTCAAGGACCTCATAATGCTATCAACATGGCTGCCGCTGTTTTAGCAGCTACCGAAGCTGGCGTATCTTGGTCTGATATTCAAGCAAATCTAGGTTCGTTTCAAAATGCCCCGCATAGAT
>JACCDS010172956.1_pt1 | contig 24036 bp, 21 predicted proteins | sample 7446441 | NCBI WGS metagenome assembly JACCDS01 (sample SAMN15323445, study PRJNA562643) | freshwater metagenome | isolation source: river surface water | place: USA:Blue River Watershed | collected 2017-08-17 | reverse complement strand
GCCAGTGAACATGATAAAAATATATTTGAGCAAGAATGGCAAGATGTGTCACAAAAAATTCAAACTTCCTTGCCCATTCTGGCAGACAAAGCTTATGTTGGATTGACCCATTTCAATGTGAAAACTCCTGTTAAAATAAATGAAAAAACCTATAAAAAAGATAAACTTAAAACTAAAGAAGAGAATAAAGCATTGTCTTCTAAAAGAATCAAAGTAGAGCATGTCTTCGCCAGCCTTAAATCTTGGAGAATACTCAAACAACTTCATTTTTATAGCAGAAAAATCATTGATATGATCTTCCAAGGATTAGTTAATATTTATCATTTGAACCAATTGATCAAATTAAATGAAGTAAAACCTCATTGATAATAAGACAATTTTATTTTTAAATCATTGTAAAACAAGCTTATCATATTTTCAATTATGGTGGAGATAATTGTTTTAATGTTAGAGATAAAGTTATTGACTATTGTGTAGGAGTTGCTAATGAAAAATAAAATTTTTATTATTTTTAACATAGCGATAAGCCTAATATTGATTTTTTTTGGTTTATATTTTTTTACGATTATGATATGTATTTTTTCTTTTTTATTTTTAATTCTTAAAAAAAAAAGAAAATTTGCTTTTATCTTTTTAATTATATTCCCCACATTCTATTATTTTAATAGAGCATTAGATATTTATGTTTTTACACATTCAGATATGCATGAAAGACTTTTTATTATATTTGAAGATTTCAAAAATAATAATCATAAATTTACAAAAAATAAAAATGATTATGTGATTATGACAAACAATAAGTATTTTATGCAAATAAATAATTTTATTAATTTGGATTTAATTGATTATAACAATTTTGAAATATACCTAATAAAAATTGTTCAAAGTAAAAAATATTTTGTTGTTAGAAGTCATAATTATTGTTTTGCATTTGATGCATATTATGAAGATTATTTCATGCCACAAAAAATATCTTTTAGAATGATACAAGAATCTTCATGTGAAGATCTAAAATCAACTAAAATATTTAAAATTAACGGTATTTTTATTTTTCAAAAAAATATTCTCACCTAAATGGGTATTTTTAAAAAAAATAAGATGAAATTCAATTGACAAATAAAAAAAGCTGAATCACATAGTTTTTATGTTTATAAAATTGCTCCAAAAAAATGAAAGTTGATTTATTTGATTATGCAGCGGTTCAAAAAATATTGAAAAATATCCTAATCAAAAAATTGGTATGCCTTTAATAGGAATTAGTCATACTGGTGGGACATGAAAAAAATTCTTCAGATTATTGAACAAGAGTTTAAAAACAATTATGTAGATATCATTGTCTACAGCGAATTTAATCAACCTAAACATGCCTATTGAATTGTCTATTATTTTGAAATAAAAGTGGATGGTGCCATTAATTATGCCATAATTTTTCGTTTTTTAATGGTAACAACAGTTGGTGTGATGACTTCTTCCTCAATTTTCTTTTCAGTTTTTTTGTTGGAATGTTTGGTTGTTGAGTTTCTATTTTTTGAGAAATTTTCAATTTCTAATTGAATGTTTTTCAAAAAATTATCTGATGAATCATCTTTTTCTGAAGCTCTGACGCGAATCAGCTTTTTCTCTTTGGTAAAATCATCCATGTTAACAAAGATTTTGATTTCTTTGGATTTGGCATTTTCATTGAAGCATTTTTTTAGTTTTTCATGCAATGTAAATGCCTGAGTGTGTTTATATTCCGTTATAACACATTCTAAATCTTTGAATTTATTTAAACTGAAATAATTTTTGTGGTAACGATAATTTTTATATTCTGCTATTAAAACTTCTTTATTTTCTTCATCTTTTATCATTTCTTGAAGAGCTTTGAAATTTTCAATTTGACTGAATTTTTTATCTGCTAAAAAATTTTCAGATTCTTGTTTTTTTAAGAGAAAAAATATTTGAAAATGTTCACTGATGCTTTTATCAATATGATTGATCACGATATTATCTTGGGTAGATAAAATTTCTTTGATTAATGGTTTATTATTGTTTTTAATGGCTTGCTTAAATAGTGTCTCAAAAGCGTAAATATCATCTTCTTGATGGTAATTTTTTAAAAAAGAAAGAAATAGGACTAAATTTTCTTTTCTAAAAGTACTCCTTGTAAAATTTTTGATGATCGGTGTTAATTCCTCCTTGGAAAACGTTTGACCATCTTTATTTAAATATTTTTGCAATAAAAATAAATTTTCAGGATCTTGATTTAATGTTTGTTCGTAATATGGCTTACAATTTCCTTTATGATAGTTCATGTCTAATAATAATTCTGTTAGTGAAACATTATTATTTAATAGAGAGTTCTTTAAAATATCTAAATCATTTTTTATGATTGTTTGATTGCTATCTTTTGAATCAGATATAAACTGTTTATATATTATTCTAAATTTATCTTCAGAAAAATTCTTCATGCAGCTGTAAGAAAAAATTTCATTTAATAAAATATCTTTGTCCATAAATTTCCTTATTGTGTGATTTGTTTGTGAATTTCTTTTAATTCTAATTTGATGATTGGGTGATGAGTATCATCTGTTAAACTCAATAGAATATTTTCTATATTTGAAATACAATTATTTGAAAAAGTATCCATAGAAATCCATGTTTGAGCTTTTTGATATTCTCCACTTAAAAGCAAAAATGATAAAAGAAAATCTTTATTGAGTGAAAAGTTTTTTTGATGAGAATTTTGATTATTTAAATGATAATATAAATAATATTTGTATTCTTCGTCTGGTAAATCTTTTAAAAAAAGAAATTGTTCAATCATTTTTTTATTCTTTGCGTATTGAGAAAAATTTTCATCTGGTTCTATCATGAATTGTTCACATTGTTGATAAATATAATTTAATATCACATATATTGTTTTGTTAATCTCATTATATTTTAATATCTTTCTATCAAAAAAATTCAGGCAAACTGCTTTATATGATAATATATCGGTTAAAGTGTATCGTTCATTAAAGTAAAATTTATTTTTTTGAATAATCGAATAAATAATCTCAAGTAAATTGTTTGTATTTTTAATGCATTCTTTAATTTCATCATTAAATTCAAAATAAACATTCAAAAAACAATTTTTTTTTACGAGCACATTCTGACAGTATTTGAACATGTAAAAGATATGGATTGAATGTTATGATTATTTTTAAATAATAGCATATAAAAAGAAATTGTCAAATGACCATTTCTTTTATTAGGATATTACTTATCGGTTTAAATCTTTTTTATGAACTGATTATCTATTATTTTCTCTAGATAATCTTTGATTGCGTCAGTAAAAGATTGTGTGAAATATTGATTGATAAATTCTCTTTTGATAGTAAAAAAAATAGATTTTTATAAAGCTCTTTTTATGGTTTTATTGTTAATTTTCTAATAAAAATATCTAAAAATCAAACTTTATAGTCATAGGATATTGCTTTTTTATTTTTTTACTTTATCATTATTTTTCAAAAATATAAATGCATGATGTGATATCGTTAGAATAAAAAATAAACATAAACATGAAATTATAAGGTTTCATGTGAAAAATACTTGAAAAAATAAATTGACAACGAAATATTATCTATATATAATCGCCAGCTATTGATTTGGGGAAAACATGAGCAAGAAAAAAATCGCAGAAACTGTTTTAGATGTAAATGATTCAAATTTTAAAAGTAAAATTGCAACATTGATGTTATTGGCACAAGACAATGGTGGCTACGTTCTTCATGAACATATCATTGAAGAATTTCAAATGAAGCCAGAAGAAGATAGTTTTCAAACTGTTGTGACAACTTGTAATAACATTGGCATTAAAGTTTATGCAGAAGAGCCCAATGAATTAATTAAAGATGATATCATTTCAAGTGAGCCTGAGGTTGTTGAAGAAGTTGCATTGGTTGATGAATTCATCATTGATACAACAAAGCAATACTTAAAAGAAATGGGAAAAAATTCCTTGCTTGATAGAGCAGAAGAAATCAAAATTGCTAAATCTATTGAGGAAAATCATCAAACGATGATGAGAGCCATGAGTGCTTGTCCAATGGCGATTGAGCTTATTTTGGAATATGCTGAAAAAGTTAAGAATGAAGAAATAAAAATTGATGATTTGGTTGATGGATTTGCTGATTCATCTAAAATTGAAGAGATTGATATTGAAGCAGTTGAAAAACCAAAATCAAAACAAGATAAAAAGGCACCTGCTCAAGAGTTAAATGATGAAGAGGAAAGTGATACAGAAGCTGACACATCATCCATGATTGATGAACCATCATTTGATGATGATGATGAATCGATTGAAAATAATGCTTTGAAGGATTTCAAAGATAATATTGAAATTGAAGAGGATAGTCGTATTAATGCACTCATCAAGCATCAACAAGATATGGAAAAAATTAGATTTGCTGTTGTTGAGCATCTTGATAAAGTTCGCGTACTTTATGATGAGCTAAAAGTTATTCTTGCTGCTCATGGTTCAGAAAATTCAATGTTCCAAAACAAAATCATTGAAATTATTCATCTTTTGACTGAGATTCGTTTCACATCTATTCGTATTGATGAATTCTATACGCATATAGAAAGCAAGATGTCACAAATTCGTAAGAAAGAAGGCGAGATTCGTAAAATTTGTGTGGATAAGTGCGGCATGCCTCAAGCTCGTTTTGTCATGAGTTTTTCTGGTAATGAAACCAATCTTGATTGGGTTCAAAAAGAAATTGATGCACAAGAAATTTATTCAGAAAAATTACAACAAAATCGTCAATTTGTTGAATATGCTCAAAAAGAATTGATTCAGATTGAAAAGTCATTTAAGGGTATCAAAATTAAGACATTCAGAGCTTTGAATAAGCAAATTTCAACTGGATTGAGAAAAATGAGAGATGCCAAGGATAAATTGACCAAGAGTAACTTGCGTCTTGTTATTTCAATTGCTAAAAAGTACAGCAACAGAGGCAATAAGTTATTGGAGCTTCTTGATTTGATTCAAGAAGGAAATATTGGTTTGATGAAGGCTGTTGATAAGTTTGATTATCGAAGAGGCTTTAAATTCTCTACTTATGCCACTTGGTGGATCAGACAAGCCATTACAAGATGTTTAGCAGATCAATCGAGAACAATTCGTCTGCCTGTACATTTGATTGAATTTTTGAATAAAATCAAGAAAATAACGAATGAAGAATTGCAAAAAAATGGTCGTGAGCCTGATGTTGTCTTTTTGGCTAACAAGCTTGATTTATCAGTAGAAAAAGTTTCTTGGTTGATGAGGGTTGCCAAAGAGCCTTATTCATTAGAAAACCAAATCAGTGATGATGGAGAAAGTACTTTTGCTGATTTTATTGAAGATACCAATACTTTGACTCCTGAGCAAAGCATGGAAAGAGACCAATTAAGCTCAGTGCTTGAAGAGCATTTGTCAAAACTTACCAATAGAGAGGCAAAAGTATTACGTATGCGTTTTGGTATTGGTTTAGGTACTGATCATACTTTGGAAGAAATTGGTAATCAGTTTGATGTGACAAGGGAGCGTATACGTCAAATTGAAGCAAAAGCTTTGCAAAAATTAAGACAAAATATTGGTACAGATAAACTTAAGGTATTTCTTGGAGGAAAAATAGCCTCTAATGTAGAATAAAAAAATGTATTTTAAATCATGGAAAACAAAAAAGAGGCTTTTGCCTCTTTTTTTATTGACATTTTCCAGAAACATTATCAATGATAACTCCATTACCTTTTATGAAGATGTTCATATTGTATTTCTGTAAGGCCCTCATATTGAATAAAACACTGGTAGTGTTGATTTTAAAAGTTGTGGTATTCACTGGTAAATTCAATACTGTTTGACCAACTGTGACCGTTAATGTGCCTGGGCTTGCTGTTTTTTGTTTGCTTTTTACTGAAAACAAAAGATTGCAAGGTCCAACTGTTGGTACAGATTGTTTGATTTCAACGTTATTCAATAAATTCGCTGTTAAATTACCTGCTTCATTATTGAGTGAGAAATCAGTTGCTGATGTGGATATCCAAGCTGTTTTGTTTTGAGAAAATGATCCATTTCTCACCAATTCTGGACTTAACGCAAAAGCGTTCAAAGAAACGGTGCTAGCAATAATCGCTGCAATTTTTGAAATAGTTTTTTTATGCATGTTTTTCCTTTTGTAAAAAATATCGTTATTAATATTATGAAGTAATGATACATCAAGAACATTAAAAGAAGCTTAGAAATATAAAATTTTAAAAAATTTTTTATCATGCAATAAATTGTTGACAACCTACTTTTTTTTGTTATTTATTTTTTCAATTAAGTTCAAAGGATGTTTTATGGAGCAAATTGCTTTAGGAAAATTGTTAATGCAAGGAAATTTTATTCAATCTGAAAAAGAAATCGAAATTTATCTGAAACAATCTCAAGAAAATCAAACTACTTTTTTATCAGAATTGATTAAGACTAAAAAAATTGATCCCGTCTTAATTGCTAATTTTCTTTCTGTCAAATTTCATATTCCTTATATGGATTTGGATTTCTTTGATCCTAACTATATTCCTAACGATATTGATTTTAGATTGGTGGAAAAAAACAGAGTACTACCTTTAAAGAAAAGCTCTAATGCTTTGTGGTTAGCTGTATCAAACCCTACAAGTTCATCCATTAATGATATCAAATTTCAATTGCAGATTAATACAATTAATTTAGTCATTGTTGAAGAAGATAAATTATTAAATGTGATTGGTAAATACTTGCAATCTAAGGGGGCAAATTTTGCAAAGGATATTGACCTCAATGATCCAGAATTGGAAATTACCAATGAACCAGATAAAGCTCCAGAATTTGATATTGAAGATGCACCTGTTGTAAAATTCATTCAAGCGATTCTTTTAGAAGGCATTAAGTTAAAAGTCTCAGATATTCATTTTGAACCCTATGAAAAAACCTATCGTGTAAGATATCGTTTGGATGGTGCTTTATATGAAACAAAAAAAGCTCCAAGTGGATTGAAAGAAAAAATTGCTTCACGTATTAAGGTCATTTCAAATCTTGATATTTCTGAAAAAAGAGTCCCTCAAGATGGTCGTTTTAAATTAAAAGTTTCAGCCGATAGGTCGATTGACTTCCGTGTCTCAACACTGCCAACATTGTGGGGGGAAAAAATTGTGATGCGTATTTTGGATTCATCTCCTGCCATGTTGGATATCGAAAAACTAGGGTACGATCCAGTTCAAAAAGAATTATTGATTGATGCGGTTAAAAGACCGTATGGAATGGTTTTAGTGACTGGTCCTACGGGTTCAGGTAAAACTGTTTCATTGTATTCATGCCTGTCTTTGCTTAATAATGATGATGTTAATATTTGTACTGCTGAAGACCCTGCTGAAATTAACTTACCAGGAGTCAATCAAGTCAACGTCAATGAAAAAGCAGGTTTGACATTCGCAGCAGCATTAAAATCTTTCTTGCGTCAAGACCCTGATACAATTCTGGTTGGTGAAATTCGTGATTTAGAAACTGCTGATATTGCCATTAAGGCTGCTCAAACAGGTCACATGGTTTTATCAACATTACACACCAATGATGCCCCTAAAACCATTACACGTTTATTAAATATGGGTGTTAAACCTTTCAATATTGCATCTTCAGTGATTTTAATCACTGCTCAGAGATTGGCTAGAAAACTTTGTGTTGAATGCAAAGAGGTTCAAATTTTACCCATAGAAGTTTTATTAGAAGCTGGTCTTCCGCCAGAAGAAATAGATGGTTATGGCTCCAAATGGAAAACTTATAAGCCGGTTGGTTGTGATGCTTGTGGTAAAAAAGGATACAAGGGACGTTTAGGTATTTATCAGGTCATGCCTGTCACAGAAGAAATTAGAAAAATAATTCTGAGAGAAGGTACTGATATTGAAATTGCGTATGAAGCCAAAAATAACGGTGTATTGAGTCTTCGTGAGGCAGGATTATTGAAGGTTAAAGCAGGCTTGACTTCTCTGGAAGAAGTCTTAGCAACAACCAACGTTGATTAAACAATAAATTAAAAAGGAGTATCATGATAAAGAAAAAAAACGGTTTCACATTACTAGGTCTTATGATGACGATTACTTTCATAGGTTTTGTAGCAGTGTATGGAAGTCAAATTGGCTTAGGATATGTTGAAAAAGAAACTATTCGAGGAGCAGTGAAAAGTGCATTAATGGATGCTAAAATAGATGACTATGGTTCAACCAAAAAAGTCAAAGAAGCTATTTTTACCAAATTATTGACCAATACGTTTGAGCTTGCTCAAGATGAAGTGGACGTAGAGAGAAAAGATGGACATTTTGTTGTCACTGTTTCACATTTCAAAGAAATAAAAATTAATCAAGATCTGACTTTGGTCATGAATCTCAGTTTTGAAGAAGAAACACAAGGTACTCAGGTATCTTCAGAATAAATATAAAAGAGCCTTTTGGCTCTTTTATTTTTTAAACTCTTGAATTTTTAAAGCTAGGTTTACTTGGATCTTCAATCTCAGCAATTTTTGGAAGCTCAAATTTTGGTTTTTCTTTTTCTGTAACTTTTTCAATCACGGGAGCAACTTCTTTTACCACTTCAGTATTACTCAAAGATTCAAATAATTTTTTAGCTCCAACATAATCTGTTTTTCCACTTCCCAATAAAGGAATTTGAGGGACATAAACAATTTTACCAGGAAGCATTAAATTAGATTGATTATTTTCTGCAATCGTCTTTTGAATATGCTCTTTCTTTAAATGTTCATCTGTTGTCAATAAAATGATTTCTTCACCTTTTCTAGGGTCTGGCCTAGATACAGTTGCGAAAGAGGCAGATGATGTTTTTGATACCAATTTATCAACAGCCTCTAAAGAAACCATTTCACCAGCAATTTTTACAAATCTTTTAGCTCTACCTAAAATAGAAATGAATCCATCTTTGATATCTACAATATCACCTGTATCATACCAGCCACCAGGGACTGCGCTTGTATCTACCACTCCAGGTTTTGTATCTTTTAAATAACCAGTCATCACGTTAGGCCCTTTTACATGAAGTCTTCCACCTTGTTCAACACCAGGAACAGCCTCTAATTTATGTTCAATATTTGGCATGAATTGACCAACTGTACCAAAACGATTCGCCATTGGTGTGTTAACGGCAACCACAGGAGCACATTCAGTTGTACCATATCCTTCAAAGATTCTTAAGCCAAATTTTTCATTATATAGGTTTCTAGTCGAGTCTGTGACTTTTTCTGCTCCAGCAATCACATATCTCATCCTGTAGAAATCATAATTATGAGCTTTTTTGGCATAATTAGTTAAAAACGTATTTGTACCAAATAAAATGGTACAGTTTTTATCATAAGCTAATTCTGCAACAACTTTATAGTGTAATGGTGATACATAAGGTACACTTCTTGTTCCTGTCAATAATGGTAACAATGTACCAGCAGTTAAACCAAAACTGTGAAACATGGGTAATGCGTTAAGAACTTTATCATCTGGAACAATATCAATTGTCGAGCGAATTTGTGAAATATTGGCAAGAATAGCACCGTGACTTAAAACCACACCTTTAGGAGTACCCTCTGAACCAGAGGTAAATAAAATCGTTGCTGGCTCATCTTTACTTGCTTTATATCTATCTTCATTTAAAGACATACTAGCTTTCTTAATGCTTAATTTGTCCATCATCGTCATTTTTTCTTTTTCTTCATCTAAATAAATGACTTTCATATTCATGTCTTCAAACAACTTGATGTAATGTTCTAATTTACCATTTGTGATGAATTTTCGAGAAGTCACTATAGATTTTGTCTGACATGATTGCAAGCATGATTTCATGGCATCAATAGAATGTGTGTAGTTCAACATGGCTGGTACTAATCCAAGATTTTGAATACCTAACATGGAAGCAATAGCAGCAGAAGTATTGGGTAAGAATAATCCAACTACTCCAGATTCTATCTTTTTATTATCCTTTTCAATCATCATGTCTTGCTTTTTCTTGGTTTCAGCACTCAATGTTTTGTCTAACATGTAGGAAATGCCAGCAATACGTAAATTCAAGTCTTTATATGTTAAAGTCTCACCGGTGGTCACATCTTCAATAATTTGATGTTTTTTTCCAAAATACTGAACCACATCTTCATAAGCATCGCCAATATTTTCATGCTTATTCAATGTCTTCATGGTGACTTTATTCATGATGAGTCTTAACTTATCTCCAGCTAAAGCTCTTTTGGCTTTACCGCTAAGTTTTTCTTCTTCTTCTGTAAAAGTAATTTTTTCAGGATCATAAGCCTTAATATGTACTTTTGGAAAAAATTCTTTAGGATATTCTTTGAATTTATCACTCATTCGAGAGATATGACTCTTTAATAAACCCTGTAATGTAATGGGGATAATGTTAGCTTGTGTTCTCATTGCCACAAAAGCAGTGCCGTCATATATTTTCATTTGAGAACCTGTTGTGGAAATTCTTCCTTCTGGAAATATCACAACAGGATGACCTTCTTCTACTGTTTTTGCAATTGTTTTTAATGACGTTGGTTTTTGAGTATCTATTGTTTTATAATTGACGAAACTCAATAAAAATTTAAATACAGGACGCTTTATAATACTTTCATGCACTAAAAACATAGGCTCTTTTGGTAAAAATAAACCAAGCATGATACCATCTAAAAATGATGGGTGATTGGCAATAAATATATTTTTATCTGATGCCTTTAAATATCCTTCTATTTTTTCCATATTTTCTTCATCAACAGAATAAAGAAATTTAGCAATTCCCTTCATTGTACTCTTAAATATTCTTTTTGGTAATGATTGTGTGTTTTCCATTTTTCTCCTTTTAATGTTTACACGTTTAATATTTTAAACATATTAAAAAATTTGTCAAGACATTTTTATTTTACTTGTTAAAAAAGAAAATGCCAGACTACATTAGATAAGTGGAATGGTTGACAGTATTGGTCTGTAAAAATGCTATTGCTAAAATATAAAATTTCATGATAGAATATCAATTCTAATATGGAAAATATATGGCAAAGAAAAAAACAGAATATGTATGTACAGAGTGTGGTGGAAAAGTATTTAAGCTTTTGGGGCAATGTCCACACTGTAAGAATTGGAATACAATACAAGAGGAGATGATTGAAGAGGTATTGCCTTCGAATAATCGTTTTCAAGGTATTACCAAAGGATCACAAAAAATTGAAAATCTAGATGAAGTACAAGCATCAGATTATGACAGAAAATCAACTGGCAGTGTGGAGTTAGATAGGGTGTTAGGTGGTGGTCTTGTTGATGGTGGCGTTGTTTTGCTTGGTGGAGATCCAGGTATTGGTAAATCTACTATTCTTTTGCAAACAGTTGCAAAATTAGCAGCAACACAAAAAGTTTTATATGTTTCTGGAGAAGAGTCTTCTGAGCAAATTGCGTTAAGAGGAAGACGTTTGGGTTTACCCCTCAAAGATATTAGAATTTATGCTGAAATAGAATTAGAAAAAATTAAAAATGCAATGGAAAATGAAAAACCTAAATATGTGATTATTGATTCCATTCAAACCATTTTTAGTGGATTATTGACTTCTGCTCCTGGTTCAGTCTCTCAAGTTAAGGAGTGTGCTTCTCAATTAAATAGATATGCGAAAGAAAATTCAGTGACTATGATCATTATTTGTCATGTGACCAAGGATGGTGAGTTAGCTGGACCAAGAGCTTTGGAGCACATTGTGGATACCGTTCTTTACTTTGAGGGAGATAAAAATAATCAATATCGAATGATTCGTGCGATTAAAAATCGTTTTGGTGCATTGAATGAAGTTGGTATATTTTCCATGACTGAAAAAGGTTTGGAAGAAGTGGTTGACCCTGCTGGTGTCTTTGCTAATCAAGCATCTCAACAAGCGGGTTCAGTCATTTATGTGACTCAAGAGGGAAATAGAGCTATTTTGGTAGAATTGCAAGCCTTGTTGGATCAAACTCCATTACCTAATCCTATTCGTCGCTCCATTGGCTTGGATGTCAATCGTCTTCAAATGTTATGTGCTGTTATTCATAAGTTTGTCGATATACCTATTTATACATACAACGTTTTTGTCTCTTTAATTGGTGGGATGAAATTCTCTGATACGGGTATTGATTTACCTGCTTTTGTTGCGATGTTATCATCATTTAAAAATGTACCTGTTAAACCTAAAACAGCCATTTTTGGTGAAATTGGTTTGACTGGAGAATTAAGAGCCGTACAAAATACAGAAGATAGAGTCAAGGAATCAGCCAGAATGGGTATGCAAAGAGTCATTATTCCAAAAAATTCTCATAATAATCAGGACTGGGCTAAAAAATATAAAATTGAAGTCTGTGAATGTGCAAAGTTAGAGGATATTATTGATGTTGCATTTATCAATTAAATTTATTATTAAATTGATTATTTTTTCAAAAAGAGACTGAATCAGTCTCTTTTTGTTTTATAGAGTATCACTATTTTTAAATTTAGAGCATATAAAAAATAATTGATGAGTTCAATATTGGGGCTATGTGAAAAAACGTTTGGAAAATAAAATTGATGAAAAAGCCTTGAAAATTTTTAAATTTTAAATTACAATCTTTTCAGTTTAAAGAGAAATAATTATGAAACAATACAATGATGCATTAAAATTTATTTTGAAAAATGGGGTCGATAGTGACGATAGAACAGGTGTGGGCAGAAAGCGTTGCTTAGGTCTACAAATGCGTTTTGATTTGAATAAAGGTTTTCCTGCTGTCACAACTAAAAAGCTTGCTTGGAGAGCTGTTTTAACTGAGCTGTTATGGTTTTTGGAAGGATCTGGTGACGAAAAACGTTTAAAAGAAATTTTGCATGGTAGCAGAGACACTGAAAAATCTACCATTTGGACAGCTAATGCTGAGGCAGATTATTGGAAGCCAAAAGCGAAATTCGATGGAGATTTGGGGAGAATTTATGGTGTGCAGTGGAGAAGTTGGCAGACACCTGATGGTAAAAGTCTTGATCAATTAGAAAAATTGATTGCTGGAATCAAAAAAGATCCACATGGCACACGACATATCTTGACCGCTTGGAACCCTGCTGAAATTGAAGAAATGGCATTGCCTCCTTGTCATACATTCAGTCAATTTTTTGTCATGAATGGAAAATTAAGTTGCCAAATGTATCAAAGAAGTGCAGACTTTTTCTTGGGCGTTCCTTTTAATATTGCCTCATATGCATTATTCACACACATGATTGCACAAGTTTGTGATTTGGAGGTAGGTGAATTTATTCATACATTTGGTGATGCTCATATTTATTTAAATCATATTGAAGCTGTTGAGCAACAATTAAAGAATAAGCCTTATAGTTTACCTAAGTTGTCTATGAATAAAGATATTAAAAATATCGATGATTTCAAAGAAAGTGACTTTAAGCTGATCAATTATAGATCTCATGAATCTATTAAAGCACCAATGGCAGTATGACGAAAAAAATAAAAAACACAAGAATAAAAATCTTGTGTTTTTTATTAAAGTAAAGCATTAAAACATTTTTTTAACATTTTTACTAAGCATTTAAATAGATTAATATATGGATATTTATCATAAAAAGATGAATGACATGATAAACTTCTTGACATTTGGTCAATCATGTGTGATATAATGGCAAGAATAACTCATTTACGGAGCAGTTAATGGACAAACAAGAAATTGAAAAGAAAATAAAAAACAAACAAATTATTACAGTTGTGTCAGCAATTGCATTGATTGGAAGTGTGTATTTTTATAATCAATATCAAGAAAAACAAAAGTATGCTGCTGTTGCTGAACAACAAGCCAATCAAGTTAAAGCACAATTACCATCATTAAATCCAGGTGTTGAACAAAATAAAACTGAAGAAATCATGAAAAAGGTTGAAGCGGTTGCTGAAACTAAGGCGGTTGCTGAAGAGTCCCCTAAAGTCGCTGATAATCTAAGCCATGAAGATAAAATTAAGAGGTTTGAGAAGTCTTTAATTGATAATCCAGATTTTGTTAAAAGAGTGAATGCAAAATATCCAGGTTTGAAAGTGACATCGGCAAAATCAATTCCTCAAATGAAAATCAATGTTCTCACATTGGAAAATACAATGGCTGTTGCTTTTATGAACGATGAAATGACTTTCATTGATATTGCTGGTCACATGATTAATCCAGTGAATCAAGAAGATATTTCCGTTTATTTAGCTGAAATTAAAGCAAATACTTTTTTTACCAGCTTGCCTTTTGAAAAGGCTATCAAGGTTGTCTATACAGATGGTAAATCAGACCCTGCTAAAAATAGAAGAGTCGCTATTTTCGCAGACCCAGATTGCCCATATTGCCGTAAAATGGATCAAGTGATTCATACACAGTTGACCAACCAAAACATTACATTCTATTATTTTATGAATCCATTGAGAATTCCAGGACACGAACAAGCTCCTTTGAAGGCTGCTAAAATTTGGTGCTCTGGTAATAGTGGTAAAGCATGGATTGAATGGATGACCAAAGGTGTATTGCCTAATAACGATGGTACTTGCAAGAATCCAGTCGCAGAAACCAAACAGTTATCAACCAGTCTTGGCTTTAATGGTACACCAACCATTGTTTTTGATAACAATCAGGTCAGCTTGAATGATTTGACTGCTGAACAAATCATCACCACACTGAACTCAAAACCACCCATTAAAAACTAAATGAAAAAAGGACTTCGGTCCTTTTTTAAATACTGGAGATTATCATGTGGAATATATTCATTTCTAAACATCAAGATACTGAAGAGTTACTCACTGCAATAAGAGATTGGGGAGATAGTGTCTATGCTAAAATGGATGTCAAAATCAAACAGTATTTTGCTGAAAATGTTGTCATTCATTTTGATTATACCATGTTGTTTAATCATAAAAAGAAAGTCATTGAGCATTTACAAGAGTCCTTATCACAAGGGCTTGCCAATCTTTCTACTTATGAACAATTATTTCAAGAAATTAAATCTTACCTTGTTAAACAAGATGATGATTATTTTTTGATTGTTGAAGGATTGCCACAAGACTCACATTATTATCCACTCGATTATGGTTTTAAATTACTTGAAGAAAATGCTCAACCGCAAAGTCAAAATTTTAAAAAATTTGAAAAATTATCTTTTGCTAATCTTGTGTATCATGTTTCTTTATCTGATGTGGAAAAAGGTTGGATTAATTATACGCCTGATTTAAAAAAAAGAAGTCTATTACAGGCACAACATATCATGATGCATCTGCATGAAAAAGAAATAAATGAGGCAAAAATAGATGAAAATTTATCTGATAAAATTAATTATGAGAAAAATCTAGCCAATCATCCTCAATTTAAAACTTTGTCTTCAAAATTAGAAAAAATATTACCAAAAATAGAAGCGTCTATGGATTTTTCATGGAGACAGATTGTTTTGAAAAATAATTCTCCTCAAAAGAATAATCATTTTTCTCAAGTGGTTGCACAATAATTTACTTTGGTATTATTTTATATAGAATATAACTATTCTTATATACGGTGATTGCTCTTCAAAAAAATTATTATATAATCATGATATAAAAAGTTTTACAAAAGAGAAAAAATGGAAAAAGAAATCACACCAATGAAACGTATATCTGCCATATTGGCAAACTTTAAAGAGGTGATTGAGCCTTGCTTTCAAGCCATCACTTTAAATAAAGCAAGTGAACGGACGTATTATAAGGGTTATCAATCCTATAAAAAGAAAGCTGTTATTAATGATTTTCTTTTGATTTTCGAAGAAAGATATTCAAAGGTTTATTATCAAAATAAAAAGAATTCTTCAACGATTGCGTTTGTATTTAATTATATGGGATTAAAACCTGAGGAGCAAACCGTGATGGCTTCTTTGAAAACCAAAGAAGGAAATATCGTTGTCAGTCCTGAAATGTCACTCAATGAATTTAAGTTAAATGTCAAAGAGTTAACAAAAAAATTACTTTTAATTGAAGATTTAAAAAAAGAAGATGTTTACCAAGAATTTACAAAATTATTCATCACAGATTATCAAAATATCTTGGATTCTCAAGATTATAAAAAAATTTATGAAGAAAAAATGAATTATTATCAATTGCCTACTGATTTAAAAAAATTAGAGGAATTAAAGGATCTGTTAAATAAAAATAAAATTGACAAAGAAAATGCTTATGTAAACTCTATGGAATTTAAAATGATGAAAGAGTTGGAATTAAAATTACACCAAGCAAAAATAGCGTTACAACAGAAAAATGCAAAATTAATGAAAGAATTTAATATAGAAGACTTAACGATAAGTGTGCAAAAATTAGAGAAAAAAGTCGAACAAAATCAAGAAAGCTTTAATAAATCTATTGCCAATGAAACTCAAAGATTTCTTAAAAAACAATTCTGAAGCTTCTATAAAATGAATATGGTCGATTTTTAAAAATTCACTAAAAAAATAATATACAATACCAGCAGAGTCAAAATCAACTTGATAAATCATTATTTCTTGTTTATAATGAAATTTCTAGAATTGGAGATATCATGAGTTTTGAAAATATATTTTTAAAATCTTATCTAAATGAAGTAGAAGAAAAAGAAAAGAAAAAAAATCAAGTCACACAAGATGATAGAAAAATTGCAGCTATTAAAGAAAAAAAATTGGCTCCTATCATTGAATTTTTACAAAAATTTGTTGATTTTGAGGTCTTTGTAAAACACAGAGACCAAGCTACTCATCGTTTGAATCAAGAGGGTATACAAGGAGAAAAGTTTTCATTTTATTTACAAGACAGTTCAAAAAAATGGTATCCTGGTGTATCTATTATGTTTGATCATCCAGCAGAAATAGAAATAGCGATTCCTCATAATCAAAAAGAAGATGGTATTGTAGTCATTAAGGTTGCCTCCAATCATCCAGACGCTTATATTTTAGAGCAATATTTTTCTTCTTATGAATCAGCTTGTGAAGCTCTTTCCAGATTTTTAGCTAAATCAACAGTTAGAATTGGTAAAAAATATAAAATAAAAGAAAACAAATCGATCATGACGCAAGAAAAAAATTATGATTTTACCAATGATGTACCTGATGAAGCACCTGATGCTATCACTCCAAAGAAAATAGGCGATATGTTTCATTTAAGAAAAGAAAAAAATAGTGATGAAGAGTGATTCAATGGTCTTGAATAATGACCTTTGATAAAAAGTTTATTTGCTATTTTAAAAAAAATTTGATAAAATTATCACATGTATCAATTAACTCAGGTGTAACATGGAATCAAAAACTGGTTTAAATTTATTAGTTTGCGGTAGTCAACAATTTCAAGATGATATTTTTGTCTATGAAACATTGAATAACTTCTTTGAAATGACAAAAGGAAATATTCGAGCTATTCATACCAGTAAATTCTCAGGGGCTTGTGAATTTGCTAAGATTTGGGTTGAAAAAACAAATGAGATTCGTCATACAAAAATTATTGTTAAAGATGATGTGATGTTTGATATGCATTTATCTAAAAATAATGTTGACTTTTATGATAAATTTGAAATTCCTTTGGAGCTTGCCAAAGAAAATCCTTTTTTTAAAAAAGGTAAAGAATTATTGATGACAAAAGAAATTAATTTGATCATGGCCTTTCCCAATCAAACAGGTTCATTGGGAAGTTCAACTAAAAATATTCTCAAGTTTGCTGAATTGGCTCGCATCAAAGTATTTGATTGCTCAGATTTGTTAAAGAAAATTCAAGAAACTAGAAAAAATGTTCAACTTTATCAAGATGAACAGAAATCAAAATTAAAATATGCATGATAAATAATCATGGAAAAATAAAAAGCTCAAAATGAGCTTTTTTTATTTTTTAAAATTTAATATTATTCATTTGATATGAAAAATATTTTATCAGGAAAAACCTTTTGATAATAAAAATCAAAAAAAATAATGGTTGATTTTGTATAAAAATAGAGTAATATGAATAAAAAAGATAATAGATGATGAATAAAATTATTGCGCTAGATTATTTTCACTTGCAAACTTTAATCAAAGAAGAAATAGATAAAAATGGTAACAATTGTTCACTCAATCATCTTGATGTTGAGTTAATTGATAACATGGATATGTTATTTTGGGGACTACCTTTTGATGGTGATATTTCTCAATGGAATACGTCAAATGTGAAAAGCATGAATGCTATGTTTTTTTGCTCTCCTTTTAATCGAGATATTTCAAAATGGGATGTATCTCAAGTTGAAAATATGTCTAATATGTTTCAGAATTCAAAATTTAATCAAGATATTTCTCAATGGAATACATCAAACGTCAAAAAAATGTCATCTATGTTTAGAAATTCTTCTTTTATGCAAGATATATCTCAGTGGAATGTTGAAAAAGTACAAAGCATGGATGCTATGTTTTCAGATTCTAAATTGATGAAAGAAAGTAAGAAATGGATAAAAGCTGATTTAAGTCAATTAAGTCAAGAAATGAAAAATCCTTCTCAAAATTTTTTACCTTATTGGAATTTGCGTACACAAGCTGAAAGAATAGAAACTATTTTGGCTAAAAAATCTTCAGATGAAATGATGTTGATTAATCAACTTATAGATATAAATGAAGTCACCGATGAAGAAGTAAAGAAAGTAAAAAAGAAAATTTAAAAAATGGAAGAAATTTTTTTATATTTTATTCATTCATTTGAATGCACTTTCTATATATTTTTCTGAATAGTCAAAAAGAATTTGTTGACTTGATTAAAAAATCAATTAAAATTAAATAACAAACATAAAAAGGTATATATGGATATTCAAGAAAAAGCTAACATTAATATTAAAGAGCATGTTGTCACATTTCAAATTTCAATGGATCAAACCAGAATCAAAGATTTTACCAATGGATACATGAAAAAAACATTGGCTGGTTTTGGTGTGAGAAATATTGAAGAAGATTACACAACCAGAGCGGTTGATGGATATGGTGATTTTTCATTTGTGTTTGTTGGAAGAACAGAAGAATTGAAAACAAAATGTGAAGAAATCTTGAATTATGCAAGAGATAAAGAAATCAAGTTGGCAGTTGATATTCAATTTAAAGAGCCTGCTTATTTGATTAATCCTAAGGATGTAAAGGATTTTTCTGCTTTTACACAATTTTATGAAGGTCTATTGGAAAAATTTGGAGGAAGACAAAAAATTGATGAAAAAGATGATCAATTTGTCAGAATTTCCTTTGTGACTTCTGAAAATGCTGAAAAATTCAAAAGAGAGTACATCGCTCAAGCGAGAGAATACATGAAGGATGCAACGCAAGATGTTGAAGTATTAAATGATTGGCAGCATAGAGAAGTATTGGTGAAAAATAATCATCAATCAAGAAGAAAATTAGCATTTGATTAAAAAAATTGAAAAAATAACTTGACTTTAAAAATCAAATATGCGATAATCATATCAATCAATTAATAGGATAAAAAAATGTTCAACACTTTCTCTCATGACCGCATGCATGATGATACCAAAAACTTGGTAGGTGTTGCTATTTTTGAAATCTGATGAAATAAAGTTCAAAAATAAAAGCCTACCAAAAAATTGGTAGGCTTTTTTACATGGTGATATAGCTCAGTTGGTTAGAGCGTGAGATTCATAACCTCAAGGTCACTGGTTCGATCCCAGTTATCACCACTAAATGGCTCGTTCATATAATGGTTATTATGCCTGTCTGTCTAACAGGATATAAGGGTTCGATTCCCTTACGAGTCGCCATAAGTCTCTTTAGTTCAAAGGATAGAATAGAAAGCTACGAACTTTCAGATCATGGTTCGATTCCATGAAGAGGCTCTTTTTGATGGTGTTCTTAGTGTAGTGGTTAGCACCCTAGTCTGTGAAACTGGTAGCGCGAGTTCAAATCTCGTAGAGCACCCTCAAAATGGCTCGTTCATATAGTGGTTATTATGCCTGTCTGTCTAACAGGATATAAGGGTTCGATTCCCTTACGAGTCGCTCAAATTAGAATAAAGAAAGTCTCTTTCGTATAATGGATAATACATAGGTCTTCGAAACCTAGAATAACTGTTCGATTCAGTTAAGAGGCACTTACAGGACAAACCAATGTTGATTGTGTATCGCGCGGTTGCATATTCCAATTATAATCAAACATAGGATTATGAGCATTTCCCAATCTATCAAACTCTCTGACTGAAAAACTCATTCTAAAAAAAGTACGTCTTGTTTCATTGATGATTATTGCAGATTCATGTAAGCAGTATGCATCAATAAAAAGGATTTCATAATTGGGATATTTAATGATATTTTCTATTCGTTTTTGTTTCTCAAAGCCTTGAAAATAATTGTGACAACTGCGGTCCCAATTTTTAACTGAAAAAGGTTGTTTATAAAATAATGTTGGATTATTATCATAAATAATATAGGAATGATCAATTGGAAGTGGTGCGCCTTGAAATCCATCCACATGAATGCCAGCTTTTCTTCCTGTTTGATTGGGAAGCACTTCTTTTTTATCAATGGTCAAATAACAGTAGTAATCATTAAAATTTTTATTCATGCTATAGGCATGATTGGCAATTTTTTGAATCATTGATTTCAATTCAATGATTTCTAGAGGTAATCTAAACTCTAAGTTATCTTTCATTTTAATCGGTAAATCTAAGATTCTACAATCTTGAGGAATAGAAAAAATCTTTTTTTCATCTTCTGATAATCTTTCGATTATTTGAGGAAGATTTATTTTCTCAAATTCTTTTTCATTCCATAAGCTACCAATTTTTTGATGATTAAAATTTTTAATCATTATTTTATGAGGTGCAAAAATACAATCTGAAGAAGAAAGAATTGCTTCTTTAATGCTTTTTTCTGCCCCATGATAATTTTGATAAGTGTGCTGTTTATATTTCATATTTTTGTGATTTTTTTAGGTTTTGTATCATCAGTCTTTAGCATCGATAAAATCACTTCATGACTGAATACGTTGAGCCAATTAATTTCTTGATTTTTAGGTTGTTTTGATAAATTGTTAAAAATAGTAGAAAAAAAGAATTTTAGATAATTTTTTAAATCTTCTTGAGATATATGTTTTTCAGAATAAAACAAAATATCATTTTTCATAGATTCTGCATGTAAGCCTGATTTTAAAGGTTCGACATCTTTAAAATTTGAATTTTTTATATTTAAGAAAAATTCAGGAGCATCACGATAATCAATTTCTGAAGTAAAAATTTTTCTACTCACAGAAGATAGAATGGGAAAAATTTTTTTATTGAGTCTAGAATCGTTCATTGCTAAAATATGAATTTTTTTCATATCAACAGAAACATGACTCACTACTCCATGATAAGTAATGATATTATCTAAACTTTGCTCTCGTGTGTCATTATAAAGTTTAACTTTTTCAAAAAAATCAAATTTTCTTAAATGTTCAACTTTAAAAGTTGATAAAATAAATGTGGTAGGTGAAAAAGAATTGTTATCATTCAATGCATTTTTTCTATTTTTAAAGTAGTGTGAAAAGTAATCACTAACGATATCATCACTATAATATTGTTGAATGAAATCAACAATGATTTTCATAAGATTGCTAGTTAGCATATTAACATTACAGGATTGGAATCCTTTAATTACTGCACAATGATGGTCTTTGCTCTTAATGCCATTATCAAAAAAATCAGTTGATGTATTTTTTTCAATTAAAATCTTAAAAAAATCTAATAATTCTTGTGATGAAAAGGAAGTAAGTGAATAAATCAATGGATCTTTGTGAATAGAAGACGTAGACATGCTGTCATGATACATCAGTGCAATTAATTTTGAATATGAGATTTTTTCATTTTGAAAAAATATGGTGTGACTTTTTAAATCATCAGGTAATCTGAAATTATTTTTCTCCATATTTTCTTCAAATATAGCTATAACACCTTCTTCTAAATGGCAGTGTAATTTGTTTTTTTCTAAATAAGGATAAAGAGAGTTTGATAAATTCATGCCATTATTTTAATGAAATAATTTTTTATTTTCAAGTAAAATGCTTTTTTTATTATTGATTTATTTAATACGTTCAATAAAATAGATATAACAATCATAAGGGACTGTATGAATATACAAGAAACAATGGGAAATCATTCAATTGTCAAAAGGTTTCTAAAAGACTACAAATTACCTATACAAGTTTTTCAAGATCCTTATTTAGAGTATTTTCTTGAGTTGTATGATGATTTTCATCAATCAAAATCAAAATTTAAAAGATTAACTAATATGACTTCTCATCTAGAGCATGGAGAGCAATTTTTTGAAATCAATCGAGATGTATTCAATCTTTTCAAAGAAAAATTTACCCAATTTGATGCATATCAAAAATTTCAAGCCATTGATTTAAGAAATGATTTTAAAATACAAAAGAAAATAGAAAGCAAAGATTTTTATCAAGAGGAAAATTTAAATAAAAAATTTATTTCAATTGATTTAAAAAAGGCTAATTTCAATATTTTTAAATTTTTAGATGATAAACAAGAAATACCTGAATATTCAACCTTTTTAACAACAGTTATTCATGAGTTGCATCATTCAAGTGATATGAAAAAAGATATTGATGCATATTTTCAGGAATCTAAAATGATCAGACAAGTTATTTTTGGTGAACTGAATCCATCTAAGCAACAAGCAATTCAAAGATTCGTTATTTCACAAATTTGTCAAGAAATAGAAAAACATGGTTTACAAGTCAATTCTGCAAGCTCAGATGAAATCATTGTCAAAAATTGCGATGACATTTCACAAATGAAATCCATACTAAGTCAATTACCACAAGAATATCAATTTTTTAGAGTAGAAAAATTTAAATTGGAAAAAATACATCCTGAAAAAAATTTCTTTTTAAAAATTTCTACTGCTAATCCAGATATTCCTATATATGAAAATAACTTTATTGATTCTTTTAAAGAAAATCAATTTTGTTATGATATAAAAATGGAAATAAAAAATCATTCTCAGTTTTTATATCCTCAAATTTATAAACAGTTAATTAAAGAGCCGGTCAATGATTTGGATAAAACTTTTTATTATGAAGGATTTTTATCTCTTTTGAAAGATGATTTATTCAATGAAAAAATAATGATAAAAAAGTTAAAAATATGATTGACAATTAAAAAATAATGCTATACAATCTTTATAAATTAAACAAGGATATAAAAATGATTTACACACAACAACAATTTAGCTTTTTTCAGTTTCAGACTTGAAACTGTGGTGCTATTTTGTTAAAAATTTTGTGTAGAAAATAACAAAAAACAAAAAAAGCACCTTTAAGGTGCTTTTTTTAATATCTAAATAATATATTAAATTCAGGAAAAAATATGATGCAAGTTCAACAACAATTTCAATTTTCACAGTTTCAGTTTATTCATAGGCTGAGGGTGTCTTCTATCTGAAAAGATTTTAAATCTAGATAAGGACACTGAAAAGTGTCCTTTTTTTATGTTGATGTGGTGTACGTGGTCGGCACGGTAGACTGAAAATCTACATGTAAGGGTTCAATTCCCTTCGTCAACACTTGGGGAATAGTGTAATGGTAGCACAACAGACTTTGACTCTGTTGGTTCAAGTTCGAATCTTGATTCCTCTGTTTATGTTGATGTGGTGTACGTGGTTGGCACGGTAGACTGAAAATCTACATGTAAAGGTTCGATTCCTTTCGTCAACACTTGGGGTATGGTGCAAAGGTAGCACAACAGACTTTGACTCTGTTGATCTAGGTTCGATTCCTAGTGCCTCTGTTTATGTTGATGTGGTGTACGTGGTCGGCACGGTAGACTGAAAATCTACATGTAAGGGTTCAATTCCCTTCGTCAACACTTGGGGAATAGTGTAATGGTAGCACAACAGACTTTGACTCTGTTGATTCAAGTTCGAATCTTGATTCCTCTGTTTATGTTGATGTGGTGTACGTGGTCGGCACGGTAGACTGAAAATCTACATGTAAGGGTTCAATTCCTTTCGTCAACACTT
>JACCDS011340345.1_pt1 | contig 24059 bp, 16 predicted proteins | sample 7446441 | NCBI WGS metagenome assembly JACCDS01 (sample SAMN15323445, study PRJNA562643) | freshwater metagenome | isolation source: river surface water | place: USA:Blue River Watershed | collected 2017-08-17 | reverse complement strand
CAATGGTATTAGCAGTAGCTAATCCTAAATCATTGTGATTGTGCATCGAAATAGTTGCTTGGTGAATATTATCCACGTGGGCATACAAGTAAGAGATGCGATCATACATCTGATTAGGCAGTAAATAACCCGTAGTGTCTGGTAAATTCACAACGGTGGCACCAGCTTTAATAACTTCAGAAGTTAATTTAGCTAGGAATGGCAAATCAGCCCGACCGGCATCTTCGGCAAAGAATTCAACATCTTCTACAAAGGATTTGGCATATTTTACAGCCCATACCCCTCGCTCGATAATTTCTTCGCGCGTTGAATTAAATTTATGTTTGATGTGTACATCTGATGCGCCAATACCGGTATGAATACGAGGTCTGCGAGCAGTTTTGAGCGCTTCAACCGCCGCGTCAATATCTTCCTTTTTGGCACGAGTTAACGCACAAACAGTAGGTTCAGTCACGGATTCAGCAATCGCTTTAACCGAAGCAAAATCACCTGGAGAAGAGATTGGAAAACCTGCTTCAATGATATCAACACCAAGTTTTTCCAGTTCCTTTGCTACTTCTACTTTTTCTTCTCGGTTTAACTGACAACCGGGAACTTGTTCTCCGTCACGAAGCGTAGTGTCAAAAATCTGAATGCGATTACTCATGGGGTTTGTTTGCTAATTAGAGCGTAAAACTAAATTATTTTATACTAGGAAGCAAAAGTACAAACACCCGAAATTTAGACTAATAAACTATAAATTCTGATAAATTAAGTCGAACAAAGACTAATAATCTAAATTGAACAAAAAATAAGATCAATAATCCTAAAACAATATTTATGTTGGAATGAAAATTTGCAAAGAAATTATTCCTTTTATCCATTTTTTGCCAATTCACGTATTTCTGGAAAGCGTTTGGGATCAAAATTTCCACCAGAAATGACACAAACCACTGTTTTCCCTTTTATTTCAGTGGCCATATTAGCTAAGGCCGCTACTGACAATGCTCCAGCTGGTTCAACAATCATACCATAGAATTGGTATAAGTTGATCATCGTTTGACAGAGTTGTTTTTTATCGATAGTCTCAACACGATCAATGCGATTTTTCAGAATAGAAAAAGTGTTGTCGCCCATACGTTTAACCGCGGCACCATCCACAAATGAATCAATTTCCGGAAGCACGACCGGGGAACCATGTGCTAGGGCTGCCGTTAAAGAGGCTGCTTTTTCGGGCTCAACAGTAATTAACTGAGTAGATGGCGACGCATATTCCAACATAAGTGCGGAACCTGCGGCTAAGCCTCCCCCGCCTACCGCAACAACTAAATAGTCGAGTTCGTGTGGCACTTGTGACAATATTTCAAGGCTGACTGTAGCCTGGCCCGCTATGATATCAAAATCATCAAAAGGTGGAATATAAATCGCTTGATTTCTTTCACAAAAGGAACGCGAAGCCGCATAAGCTTCGTCAAAGGTGTCGCCTACCAATTTGATTTTGACACGTTCTTGTCCATGAAAACGAACTGCCTCCACTTTCTGAAGCGGCGTATTTTTGGGCATAAAGATATAGGCTTGAATGCCTAGCAAAGCACAGGCCAAGGCTACACCTTGTGCGTGATTCCCTGCAGATGCTGCTACAATTCCTTGAGCGCGAAGGCCAGCTGGTATATTCGAAATTTTATGGAAAGCACCACGAATTTTGTAGGAGCGAACGCCCTGCAAATCTTCGCGTTTTAAATAGATTTTTGCTCCGTACCGCTCAGATAAACGAGATGCGTATTCCAATGGGGTTTCCGTTACGACACCCTGGATTTGCTTAGCAGCTTGCTTGATTTCTTCGAGGCTTGGAACGTGATTTAGTTTGTTGAATTCCATGCCCTGCAAATGTACAAAAAAGCAAAAGCCAGACAATAAAAAAGTCGCCTGGGTCTCCCCAGGCGACTTCATTTCAATCAGCTACAATTAGTTGTTTTCTGGACGCAAGCTACGTACAGCAGCTCCCGCTCTCCACATTTCTGAATCGCGCATCTCTTGCAATTCAGCTTCTAATTTCACACGGTAATCCGGTTGCGAGTTCAAATCGATTGAACGAGCCGCCTCCGCTTGTGTTTTCACTGAGTTATATAATTTCTCGAATACAGGCTTTGAAGCATCACGGAAAGGCTTCCACCAATCCAATGCACCACGTTGCGCCGTAGTAGAGCAGTTGGCATACATCCAATCCATTCCATTCTCAGCCACTAAAGGCATCAATGATTGTGTTAACTCTTCAACTGTTTCATTGAACGCTTCAGATGGAGAGTGACCATTCTCGCGCAATACTTCGTATTGAGCAGCAAAAATACCTTGGATAGCACCCATCAAAGTTCCACGCTCACCAGTTAAGTCAGAGGTTACTTCTTTGTAGAAATCAGTTTCGAATAAATATCCAGAACCAACACCGATCGCCATCGCGATACATTTTTCACGTGCTTTACCTGTTGCATCTTGGTAAACTGCGAACGAAGAGTTCAAACCTTTACCTGCCACGAACAAACGACGTAATGAAGTACCTGAACCTTTAGGTGCAGCTAAGAAAACATCTACATCTGCCGGAGGAACGATACCTGTTTTCTCTTTGTATGTGATACCAAAACCATGAGAGAAATATAGCGACTTTCCAGCCGTCAAATATTTCTTCACCGTAGGCCATAACTCGATTTGAGCTGCATCTGAAAGCAAGTAACAAATGATTGTACCTTTTTCTAATGCTTCTTCGATTTCAAACAAAGTCACACCTGGAACCCAACCGTCAGCGACAGCTTTGTCGTAAGTTTTACCTTTACGTTGACCTACGATAACATTCAGACCATTGTCTTTCATGTTTAACGCTTGACCTGGACCTTGAACGCCATAACCAATCACTGCGATCGTTTGATCAGCCAATACTTGTCTAGCTTTCTCTAAAGGAAACTCTTCTCTTGTTACGATGTCTTCAACAACTCCACCGAAATTAATCTTTGCCATTTTTTTGTTTTTTAATTATTATACTATTTCGATTATACTATTTCCCAATTTCCCTCAGGGAGAAATTCAACCAAACCTTTCTCCGTTTTACCTACGGCAATACGTCCTGATTTGATATACTCTAATATTTCCCACTTTTTCAAGTAGATATAAAATTCATTTAATTCATCCTCAGTACCATTTTTTTCAACCACCACATATTCCAATCCCCAATGTACCACTTTGGCATTCCAATCTAAATTGATTGTTTTTACGTCAATAGGCTCACCTCCCAGGGGAGTTGCCAATTTAAATAACGCTACCTCGTTGAAGATAATCTCGTCATCCAGGTAACCATATACCGCTAACACATCAGTCACCTTACGGATTTGACGTACTAACTTCTCTACCACATCGCGGTTTTCACTACGAATCACAATCGTGAAACGAGAAACACCACGTCGCTCTGTCTCCGAAACCGTCAAACTTTCAATATTCAAACGCCGACGCGTAAATATGATAGTGATGCGATTAAGTAGGCCAACAGTATTTGTGGTAAATACGGAAAGTGTATAATTTGTCAACATATTACTCAAGCCTCACATTCGTTACGGTACTGCCCGCAGGCACCATTGGGAAAACATTTCCCTCTTTTTCACAAACAATTTCTAATAAATAAGGAGTCTCTGAATTCAACAAAGTATCTAAAGACTCACTCAATAAACTACGATCAGACACCGTATGACCTGGAATACCAAATCCTTTGGCAATCGTAATAAAATCTGGATTTTCTAACTCAACGAATGAATACCGGCGTGCATGGAATAATTCCTGCCACTGACGTACCATCCCTAAGAAATTGTTATTCAAAATAATAATCTTCACTGGCAATTTACTCTGCGCAATGGTTCCTAACTCTTGTAAAGTCATTTGGAATCCACCATCTCCAATCACCGCAACAACTTCACGCTCAGGCACTGCCACTTTCGCGCCAAATGCCGCCGGAAGTGCAAATCCCATCGTTCCCGCACCACCAGAAGTCACAATTGAATTCTGCTTTTTAAAGCGATAGTAGCGATTTGTAACCATTTGGTGCTGCCCCACATCCGTAACCACAACTGCTTCACCTTTTGTCTTTTCAGACATCATGGCAATCGCCTCACCCATTTTTATCTGATCCCCCTCATGAAAAACATCCTTCAAGGTAATCTTCGCATATTCTTCTTTATCGAAAGCGTCAAACTCTGCGCGCCATGCCAAATGCTCCGTTGGCTTAATCAATGGCAACAATGCCTGCAACGAAGCTTTCGCATCACCTACGACAGGAGCGTCTGCTTTCACGTTTTTATCAATTTCCGCCGGATCAATTTCGATGTGAACTACTTTTGCTTGCTTGGCATAAGTCGCTAAATCACCCGTTATCCGATCATCAAAACGCATACCAATCGCAATCAGCACATCGCATGAATTCGTCAAAACATTGGCTCCATAGTTTCCATGCATGCCTGGCCAGCCCACGTACATGGGGTGATCAGCATCCATCGATGACATACCCAAAAGTGTAGTTGCAACCGGAATTCCTGCTTTGTCAACTAATTCATTTAATTCTTTTTCTGCTCCAGCGATGATGACACCGTGCCCAGCAAGTATGTATGGTTTTTTCGCAGCGTTGATTAATTTGGCAGCAGCCTCCACGTGTTCCTTTTTAGGTTCAATCCGTGGTTTGTATGAAATAATCGATGTACAAGGAGTGTATTTAAACGGCTCCGTCATCGTTTCAGACTGTGCTGTACGCGTAATATCAATCAAAACTGGGCCAGGACGACCTGTTTCTGCAATGTAAAAAGCTTTGGCAATGATCTCTGGAATCTCATTTGGATCCATGACCTGGTAATTCCATTTCGTTACCGGCATCGAAATACCAATCAAATCACATTCTTGAAAAGCATCGGTACCGAGTAGATTTCCTTTAACTTGGCCAACAATACATACCAACGGGGTAGAATCGAGCATCGCATCTGCGATCGGTGTAATTAGGTTTGTGGCTCCCGGACCCGAAGTCACCATACAAACACCTGCTTTGTTTAGCATGCGCGCATATCCTTGTGCAGCGTGTCCAGCGCCTTGCTCATGACGTACCAAAATATGTTTTAAGCGATCTTGGTAATCATACAATGCATCATAGGTAGGCATAATTGCCCCACCAGGATACCCAAAAATAGTCGTCACCCCTTGCGCAACCAATGATTCCATGATAGCCTGTGCGCCCGTCAAGAATTTTTTCTGGTCGGCCTGGTTAGTATCAGCAGTCTGCGTTTGGGTTTGTCCCATGGTATTCATTCTATTTTGTCTCAAATCTCAAATGAAGGGCTAATTTAAGCCTTCCCTTGAAAGAAAAAAATTGTAATTATCATTATTTACAAATCTGTCACACAACCTTGGCTAGCTGAGGCAACATTTTTGATGTACTTACGTAAAACACCTGAAGTGTGCGGAGAAACCTTAGGCTTCCACAATTTTCGGCGTTCAGCTAATTCTTCATCCGACACATGCAAAATGATTTTATTATCAACTGCATCAATCGTAATCTTATCTCCATCCTTCACTAAACCAATATTTCCACCTTCTTGAGCTTCTGGAGTCACGTGACCTACCACGAATCCGTGCGTTCCTCCTGAGAAACGCCCATCTGTAATCATCGCCACCGAATTACCTAAACCAGCACCCATTAAAGCTGAAGTTGGCTTTAACATTTCTGGCATTCCCGGTCCACCTTTGGGTCCTTCATTACGAATAACCACTACATGTCCCGCCTTAATTTCACCTTTTGACAAGAACTCCATTACCTCTTCCTCACGCTCACACACTTTGGCAACTCCCTCAAATCGCTCACCCTCTTTACCTGTAATTTTTGCTACGGCTCCCTCCGTTGCCAAATTGCCATACAAAACCTGCAAATGGCCCGTTGGCTTTAACGGCTGTGAAATCGGATAGACAATTTTTTGTGTATCAAAATTCAAATCGGGCGCATCAGCTAAATTTTCAGCCATGGTTTTACCGGTTACGGTCAAACATTCACCGTGTAAATAGCCTTCTTTCCACAAATATTTTAAAATCGCTGGCATGCCGCCGATCGCCAACACATCCTCCATGTAATACTTACCGGATGGTTTCAAATCTGCAATTAATGGGGTACGATCAGAAATATCTTGAATATCTTTCAAATCAAATTTTACACCAGCCGAATGCGCAATCGCTAAGTAGTGTAAAACGGCATTCGTACTTCCACCTAATGCCATCACAACTGTCATTGCATTCTCAAATGCGTAACGCGTCATGATGTCACGAGGACAAATATTTTTTTCCAACAACACTTTCATTGCCGCTCCAATCGCCAAACACTCTGCTTTTTTCCCTTCGTGTGTCGCTGGATAAGTAGAAGAATTTGGCAGAACTAAACCCATAGCTTCCATCGAAGATGCCATGGTATTTGCCGTATACATACCTCCACAAGCCCCTGGACCTGGAATCGAATTCCGAATCACCCCCTCATAGTCTTCATCTGAAATGTTTCCAGCATATTTCTTCCCTAAGGCCTCAAACGCCGAAACGATATCTAATTTTTCTCCTTTATATAATCCAGAACGAATCGTACCGCCATAAACCAACATTCCTGGACGGTTCAAACGCGCTAACGCCATCATCGCTCCGGGCATATTTTTATCACAACCCACTACAGCAATCACGCCATCGTACCATTGTGCACCCACTACATTTTCGATTGAATCTGCAATAATATCACGCGATGGCAACGAATAGCTCATCCCGTCATTTCCATTTGTCATTCCATCTGACACACCGATGGTATGAAAGATCAAACCAACCATGTCATTTTCTTGAATTCCCTTTTTAACATGCACAGAAAGTCCATTTAAGTGCATATTACATGGATTCCCCTCATAACCCGTACTTGCAATACCGATTTGAGCTTTATCCATATCCTCTGACGTCAGCCCGATTCCATACAACATGGCTTTCGCCGCCGGATTCGTCACCTCTTGAGTTAAGGTTCTTGAAAATTTATTTAATGACATACGAGTAAATTTTTACAAACAACAAATATACACAATCCAATTTGTTCAAGCCAATCTTTTGCCAAACAATCATTGGTAAATCAAGGAATTACAAAACATTTTATTTGTTTTCCCCTACTTGTTGGCGCCACATAGCGTAATACAATCCTTTGTCGGCCAACAAACTATCGTGATTCCCAGATTCGACCACTTTTCCTTTTTCGAGTACATAAATACGAGTCGCATGCATGATGGTCGATAAACGATGGGCAATCAATATGGTCAAATGCGCTGCATCCTGAGATACGGCGCGAATCGTTTCGGAAATTTCTTCTTCTGTCAATGAATCCAACGCAGATGTTGCTTCATCAAAAACGAGCAGATTAGGATCTCTCAGCAAGGCACGAGCGATACTAAGGCGCTGCTTCTCCCCACCGGATACTTTTACGCCGCCCTCCCCAATTAAGGAATCTAAACCTTTGTCGGCGCGGGCCAATAAACTTTGACAGGCTGCTTTTTCCAACACTTCCATACATTGAGCATCGGTTGCATTGGGATTAACGAATAATAAATTCTCCCGAATTGAACCAGAAAACAACTGGGTATCCTGGGTTACAAAACCGATCTTTTTGCGCAATTGATCAAAATCGATGGCATCACCCGCTTCTCCATTATAGAAAACTTGACCTTTTTTCGGTCGGTATAGGCCCACTAACAATTTAACCAAGGTTGATTTCCCTGCACCGGACGGCCCTACAAACGCAATGGTTTCGCCACCTTTCACTTGGAAGGAAATATCGGAGAGCGCTTCTTGCGTTGCTGATTGATGTTGGAATGATACGTGATCAAAAGTCAAATCTTCAATGTGCGTTATTGCTTTCGGATTCACAGGTTTTTTCTCGCCAGGGATGGCTAAAATTTGCTCAAAATTCTGCAAAGAAACCTCTGCCTCACGGAAGGTATTGACTACATTTCCAATCTCTTGCAATGGATTAAAGAGGAAGAATGAATAGATGTTTAATGAGTAAAATTGACCAATGGTAATTTTACCTTGGTAGATTAAATAGATTAATACTACGACCATCAACATCCGAAGTAGGTTGACACAGGTTCCTTGAACAAAGGCCATCGAACGCACGTAACGCACCTTTTTCAATTCAAGCTTCAGGATTTTTTCTGTCGTTGCATTTAAATGCGCTATTTCTTGTTCGGCCAAACCGAGCGATTTCACTAGCTCGATATTGCGTAAAGACTCCGTCGTGGAACCAGCTAATCCAGTTGATTCCTTGACAATTTCTATTTGAATAACTTTGATTTTTTTACTTAATACCGACGATACCCAGGCGATTAGCGGACCCGTTAAAAGGAACAAAGGCATGACCATCCAATGCACTGAAAATGCATAGATCGAAATAAAAACTAACGCGATGACCGATTGGAATAATATATTAATTCCGAGCGTGATCAACTTCTCTACATCGGTACGCACCTTCTGTAATTTCCCTAAGGTCTCGCCTGACCGTTGGTCTTCAAAAGTCTCATAAGGCAATTCCAACGAGTGGCGAATTCCATCTGAATACAGATTAGCACCTACCTTTTGGGTAACGGTATTAATCATGTAATCCTGGAAATTTTTAGCGACACGACTGACAAAAGCCACACCGACAGAAGCTAATGCTAATGGCCAGATCGCATCGACAAATTGGCTTATTGAGTGCGTATCAGCACGATATACGGCAGCTACATCATCGATAATTTTTCGAAAAATGTAGGGATCCATCAACGAGAAAATCTGATTGGTGGCAGCTAGCCCTAAAGCTGCGAATACACGCCAGCGGTAATGAGAAAGGTAATTCAGTAATAATTTCATGTTGTTGATTTACTGAGACTCGATTTCGGGTCATATTTATGATAGAGACGCGACACCTCGCGTCTACTATTTTTTTCAAAGACGCGAAGTATCGCGTCTCTTCATTTATTCAAATCTTGCCAACGCCATTTCTGCCACGGTTTTACCAATCGACAAAGATGAAGTGGCTGCGGGGCTTGGCGCATTTAAAATATTGATCACCTTTTCGTCTTGCACGATGGAGAAATCGTCGAGCAGGCCTCCGCTACGATCACACGCTTGGGCACGAACTCCGGCTCCGCCTTCAACCAAATCACTGATTTGAATTTCAGGAATCAAACCCTGCAGTGCCTTGGTGAATGCTTCTTTTGAGAAACTGCGGTACATTTCACCGAGTCCAGTTTCCCAATATTTGGCAGCAACCTTTTGGAAGCCGGGCCATGTAAGGGTATCCCAAAGTTCTTTGGCATCAATGCTTAATTTTTTATATCCTTCTTTCTTAAATGCTAAAACGGCATTGGGTCCAGCCTCCACACCACCACGCATCATGCGTGTAAAGTGAACGCCTAGGAATGGAAAGTTCGGATCAGGCACCGGATAGATTAAGTTTTTAACTAAATATTCTTTGTCTTTTCTCAGTTTAAAATACTCTCCACGAAAAGGAATAATGCGAACATCCAACGGCTCTTTTTGGGTCCATTGAGCTACTTGATCCGAATACAATCCGGCGCAGTTGATGATTAATTTAGCCTCGTAAACAGCCTTTGTCGTTTCCACAATTGAATAAGTCAGGCCCTTGGTCACGTTGGTAACTTTTTCGCCCAGATGCAATTCACAGCCATTCGCTTGAATCCCTTGGGCTAATTTAGCTGCTACGGCACGATAATCTACGATACCTGTTTGTGGCACCCACATTCCCTCCACACCTATTACGTGGGGTTCATGTTCTCGCATTTCTGCCAATGACAATTTTTTCAACCCATCCAATCCATTTTGCTGACCTCTTTGATACAAATTCTCCAATTGTACCCGTTGTGCGTCAGTGCTTGCCACGACAATCTTACCCGTTAATTCGAAACGAATTTCTTGCGTGGTGCAATAATCGATCAATTGATGATACCCTTCAATGCAATTCTTAGCCTTTAAGGAACCTGGCTTGTAGTAAAGTCCAGAGTGGATAACACCGGAATTATTTCCTGTTTGATGCATGGATACCATCGCCTCTTTTTCAAAAAGGGCAATTTTCAAAGCAGGGTTTGATTCTAATAAACGGTGTGCTGTCGCGAGACCCACGATGCCTCCGCCAACGATAATTACATCTAATGCCATAAGGTGGATGAGTGAAATAACTAAGCCCCAAAGATACGAAATCCTCCGTCGGAATTATCAATTAATTATCAAGTACTTGATGAAATTTCAACCTTCCTTGGGGGATTTTTTCGTAGCTTTGTGCTCCCTCTTTTTAGCTTCGCCAAACCTCCAAGGATTGGCGAAGCTGAGGGGTTAAGCACAAAGCATTGAATCCACAAATCGAAAAAATTTACCGCATTGCGCAACAACCAACCCGTCTAATTTTGGGGTTGATGTCGGGCACCTCCATGGATGGCCTTGACATGGCACTTTGCCAGTTTACGGGACAAGGAACGGATACTAAATGTCAAGTCTTGTATTTCGATTCTGTTTCCTTTGACGATGCATTCAAGTCCTCGATTCGTGCTGTATTTGCACAAGAAAACATCCACTTTCCGAGTCTGAGTACCCTCAACGCACAAATTGCACGTACACATGCGGCCATCATTTTAGAAACACTAAAATCTTGGGGCATCGAACCAGGGGAAGTTGACCTAATCGCCTCACACGGCCAAACCGTCATGCACCGCCCGGACCGCAGCGGGAAATTACCGCACTCGACGTTACAAATAGGCGACGGAGACCATTTGGCACATTTAACAGGTATTATTACCCTGTCTGATTTTCGACAAAAACATATCGCGGCTGGTGGCGAAGGCGCTCCTCTTGCCATGTTTGGTGATTATTTTTTATTTACAAAAAAAGGGGAAGAACGAATTTTGTTAAATATTGGAGGCATTGGAAATTTCACGTATTTACCTGCTAACCAAGACCCTACAAAAATTTTGGTCAGTGACACGGGACCAGGAAACACGTTGCTCGATGCTTACATTCGAGGTCATTTTACGGGAAAGAATTTTGATGAAGATGCGCAAATTGCGCGTTCCGGAAAAATCGACTCCGCATTCTTGCAAAATTTATTAGACCTACCCTTTTTCCAGGAATCATTCCCAAAAAGCACAGGACCTGAATATTTTAACTTGGAGCGGATTGGGAAAATGACTCCTGCCAACTTAATTCCGGAAGATTTCTTAGCTACCTTGACGCGGTTTACGGCTGAAAGTATTGCATTGGCAATCCAACATTACACGGGCCTCCATCAAGCGCAGGTATATGTAAGCGGCGGTGGTGCACGCAATCCACTCATCATGGAACATTTGAAAAACTTAATGCCCGGCTTTTCAATTCATGATTCCGCCGAGTTGGGGATTGATTCCGCAGCCAAAGAGGCGGTTCTATTTGCACTTTTGGCTAACGAAACCCTGATGGACCCGAATCCATCGAAAGACCGTAGATTAGGCGATTCGCCATGGATGACGATGGGAAAAATTAGTTTACCAAACTGAGAGGTCAGAGGTGAGAGGTAAGAAGTAAGAAATAATTACTACGGACTACGGACTAAAAGACTTCGGACTAACGACTGACCACTGGTTACTGGTTACTGAATACTGAATACTGTTTTATGAAATACAAATTACAAGATTACATCCTTTTTGAAAATGACGACTTCATTGTCATCAATAAACCGTCCGGCATATCGACGTTAGACGAGCGAAAGGATGATTACGCCCCGAGCATATTACGGATGGCGAAAGTTTATACCGAAGACGCGCAGGTGGGACACCGACTGGACAAAGAGACTACGGGGGCTTTAGTGATTGCCAAAAACCCGGAAGCATATCGCCACATTTCCATGCAATTTGAGCATCGAGAAACAGCCAAAAGATACCATGCAGTCGTAGAAGGCATGCATGATTGGGATGGAATGCTTGTAAACCTACCCATCCTTCCACTCAAAGACGGCAAAGTGATCATCGCACGATCGAATGGAAAACATGCCGAAACTTGGTTTCGCACGCTGAAAGTATACAAGGGCTACACACTGGTAGAATGCATGCCCATTACAGGTCGTATGCACCAAATCCGCATCCACCTCACGTGTCTCCACGCTCCCATTGTTGCCGACGAAATGTATGGCGGAAAGGATGTTTATCTGTCGGATTTAAAAAGAAACTTTCATTTAAAAAAAGAAACGGAAGAACGACCATTGATGCGTCGTGTCGCCCTACATGCACATAGTTTGAGTTTCAAACTAATGGATGGAAATCCAATTACGGTCGAGGCGCCTTACCCGAAAGATTTTAATGTGTTGACCAAACAGTTGGAGAAATTCTCTTAGCGTGAGATCAAAAAGCTAGTTATCGTTATATTTGTTGCACATTTATAAAATGAAATTTTTAAACCATTGGATATTGTTGTTGATGATTGCCTTCCTAGGATTTTTGGGAAGCCAAGAAACACAACTATCCAACACTTTTAAGATTCAAAAAACCGCGTTTTCTAAACAAAATCTTCCTTCACATAACACCTTTGATTTCGTAGAATTAGAAGAAACGGAAGACGATTTTCAAGAACAAATTTTTCCCAATTTACCTAGCACTGAACCGAAAATCAAATTCGGGTTTGCCTATCTATTATTAATCTTTTCGGCAATTCGCCTAGGTCAATATTTTGACCGCACCACTCCCTTTTATTTAGCATTCGAAAATCTTCGAATTTAGACCAAGTTCCGGTCTATTTATTATCTTTTTTATCACTGGGCTTACGGCCCAAAATTGCCAATACAATGAAAAAAATCTTGCTATTGATGGCCTTACAGGTCATGAACATATGCTATTTGCAGGCTCAAACAACTGACAATGAATTCTTGAAATTCAAGTTGAACGAAAGCGGTTCTCACTTTTTCCAAGCTACTTTTTTAAACCAAGTTTGGGTGAGATCTAATCAAAACAACCCCGGCACAACGGTTGAAGGCGAAGCGCAATCCCAATCCTTTGACATCGGCTTACGAAGGACGCGTATGCAATTATATGGCCAAATTACCGACCGCGCTTTTATTTACTTTCAGTTCGGACAAAACAACTTCAATGCCCAATATAATTCTACCGGAAACCGTAAAATTTCCCCATTTTTTCACGATGCCTTAGGCGAATATCGAATCTCTGAAAAAAACCAATTGAAAGTTGGCGCTGGACTAACCATTCTCTCAGGTTTATCGAGGTTTTCGCAACCAAGCATTGGCACAATCAGCACCTTAGACGTACCTGTATTTGCCCAAACAACCGTTGATCAAACAGATCAGTTTTCGCGCAAATTAAGTGTTTATGCCCGTGGTCAAATGGGTCATTGGGATTATCGAGTGGCCATTAGTGACCCATTCCCGATTACCTCGAATGGCCAGACGACTTCGAGCTTGAGTACAGTGGCCAACTTTACACCTAAGGGGCATCACTTGCAACAAAACGCCTATTTGATGTATCAATTTTTTGACCAAGAATCACATGTAACTCCTTACATGACAGGGTCATATTTGGGCACAAAAAAAATCGCAAACATAGCCGCGGGGCTTATTCACCAAGCGAATTCATCTTGGGTTAAATCGGCCGCGGGCGATACAGTTTATCAAAAAATGATGCATTGGGCGATAGAGGGATTTTTAGATATGCCCTTAAATAAAGCCAAAAAGACAACAATTAATGCCTATTTGGGTTATTTCAACACCTATTACGGGTCAAATTATTTACGATATAATGGCATTATGAATCCGGCCAATGGAACAAATTTGCCAGCAACGCAAACGATTAATGGACAAGGACCTATTTATGGAAATGCCTATCCAATGTTTGGTACTGGACATGTCGTTTACACACAAATAGGGTACCTAAATAATCACTGGATGCCTTTTGCAAGTGCTACATGGGCTTCTTATGACCGATTAAATGGATTGCCAACATCGACCTATGCCGCTGGATTGAATTACTATTTACAAGGAAACAAAGCAAAGTTGAGTTTAGAATTGCAGAACCGACCGACCTATCAGGTAAAAGGGAATGATTTAAACGCTGGCCAACGTCAAAATTCGTGTACGCTGCAATTCCAATTATTTATTTAGAGACAAAACCACATGAACTACATAAAGGCGATTTTAATTTGCCTGATGACTTATTGGGCAACACCGGCTTTGAGCCAACAAAATTTTTTCAATGTACCGAGTTCGGATATTACACCCAAACATGCGTTTTTTGGCCAACAACAGTTGAATTTGGCTGCTTCTTCGATTCAATCCAGCACAACCATGTGCTATGGATTGGGGCATGATTTTGAAATGGGGCTAAATGTTATTGGGGTAACTTATGATTTCAAAAATCAATTTACCACCAATATAAACACAGCACCATTTTCACCGATGTATGCATTTAATGCACAAAAAAAAGTAGAATTAGGCGAACACTGGAAAATGGGCATTGGGGGTCAATTAGGCACCAATCAGGCATTTAATGGGGGCAGTTATTTATATACCAATGCGATATATACAGATGAGAAAACGGGGACGAAATTAGTAGCAGGTCTATACCGATCCTCTGATGGCTATTTTGGGCCTGAGACACGAAATTTTAGTGAAAATGTTGGTTTCAAAAAACTCGGAATACAAATGGGGATTGAGAAGAATCTTTGGAACGAGCGATTATTATTTCAGGCGGATTTCATAAGTGGCCGACATGCCCTTGGAGAACTTGTCGTGGGCGGCGCCTATTACGTAAATAAACATATGGTCCTTTCTGCCGGATATCAGATCCCAACCTTTCAAAGTAAATCAATTGATGCGGTTGTTATCGAATTCACCTGGGTCCCATAACGGAATCTTTATGTAGCTATTTGTTATCATTCTTATTAAAGATTCCGTAAATTTGCAGCCCTGGCTCCGTAGTTCAATGGATAGAATGTAGGTTTCCGGTACCTAAGATGAAGGTTCGATTCCTTCCGGGGCTACAAAAGGCTTTCACTTTGAAAGCCTTTTTTTATGCCAAAAAAATAACCCCATCTCTCGACAGGGCTATTTCGTTTTCATAAATTAAACTATTAGGGTTAGGTATTACCAGATGTCATTAGAACTAGGTAATTATTAATTCAAAGTAAGCAACATATCTTACTCCCTACAATGAGTCCTAGGCCTCATTTTTAGCCAACTTATCAAAATATCAGCTTCTACCTTTAACTAAATTATCAAGTGACTGACCAACAAATTTCATAGCTTTGCGCCTGAGCTCTATACCATCTATTTTGAAGTCAATACGCTTGCCTTTTCTGTTTTTCACACTTGTTTGTTTCCAGCTGGCAGGCCAACAAATCACCTTTCATCAGCTTCCGCAAGACCTACAACTTTACCCGCGCAACGAAAAAAACATAGCAAACATTCCGATTTCTGGTCGAATGAAAGCGGGCACTGCTGGATCTATTTCTGTTCTGATAAAAAAAGGAAAAATACCCTACTCGTACGCCAAAACAACACTAAAAACAAGTGGTGACTTTAATCTTAACCTGTCCATTCGTGCCGAATTAGTGGCCTATAATTTGGATGTTTACTGGCTAAACGGCACAGACTCCAGCTTCCTCGCACATCGAGAAAATATTGTTGCCGGAGATGTTTTTTTAGTTAGCGGACAATCCAACTCCTACACCGGGAAAGACCACCCAAAAGTCTATAAAGGTGAATTTGCCCGTAGTTTTGGCAGAAATCCCGATTACGAAAATTACACCCCCTATAATCCCGGTGATACACTTTGGTCTATATCCAACAGCCCATCGGACGTTGGCCTTTTCGCTTCGGAAATCCAACGCCTCTTCATTGAAAAACAAAAAGTTCCGATTTGCATCATCAACGGTGGCTCTGGTGGTTCGTCTATGGAATACAATCTTTACCGAAGTGCAAATCCCATAGACCTCAAAACATCAAGCGGCAAACTGCTATACCGCACACAAAAAGCCGGCGTTACGAATCAGATAAAAGCATTCATCTACCGACAAGGAGAAAATGAAGCCAGCGGTAACGCCCCAGAGTGGTTGGCTAATTTCAAAAAACACATCGAACTACTCAAAAAAGAATACCCCAGTATTCAAAAAATATACTTACCTCAAATCAATATCCTGCACGGAGAGCTTTCTCTCCAAAGTGTTATCCGAGAAGGACAGCGTTCCATTACGCAAGAGAATAAATTCATTAGAGGATTCGCTACCATTGGCACAAAAGGATATGATGGCATCCATTATACCCCAGAAGGCTATGCACAAACCGCTGCAGAATTATACCGCCTGATTGAAGCCGATTTATATAGCCCACAGACAGCCCCAGGAATTGAAAGCCCCAATATCCAGCGAGCCTATTTCGCGAGCAAAGACAAGAAAAAAATCATTTTGGAGTTTGACAAAGGTCAAATCCTGAAAATCCCAGCCGATTCGACCATGGCAGATTGGAATGGAAACACGCAAACGAAAAGCTTAAAACAGAACTTCTTTTTCGCTCCCATTGCTTTCCCATACGCGACATACCCCGAATTGGTGAGTATTCAAGCGAAGGCCAACGAGCTAACTTTGCTTCTTTCCAAACCACCAACCGTCGACACATTGGCTTACACGCCATCTTTCTATAATCACCCCCAAGCGTTTAAAATCGCTGCTCCACTGCTTGTCAATCAAAATGGAATGCGGGCTTTTGCGTTTGACAATTACTTCATTGAACCCTATGATAATTACTTTGATGATGATGCAGATGGATATGTCAACGCAAAAGATCAATGTCCCAATACAAGCTTAAATAACCCCGTTGACAAAAATGGCTGTGCATCGGACCAACGAGACAGCGATTCGGATGGCATGGTGGATAAATTAGATGATTGCCCTTTCGAGAAACAATTACCAATACCACAAGTGTCCTTCCTGAATGAAAATACGTTGACCACGGCCACAGCTGGTTCTTACCAATGGTTTAAAGACGGAGTGTTATTACCAGGTGAGGTAAAGCAAAATCTAACGGTCAATGCCTCCGGAACCTACGCCGTAGAAATCAAAAGTGCGACTGGGTGTTTGGTACCTAAGTCGGCAAACCGCCAAGTACTTATCCTAGCCAATGAAGAAGCCCCATCATCCATTCGAATTTACCCAAATCCGACTCAGGATTACATACAAGTGGAATTTGACAGGACAAACTTTCCAAATTTAGAGCTGCAATTAGTGGATTTACAAGGTAAAATTTGGTGGAAAAAATCAGGTATGCAGTCTAATGAACGGATTTCCATGAGTCAATTACCCGTGGGCAAATACCTAGTCCATTTCAACTATGGACAAAAATCGATCCCGATTCTAAAACAATAAAGTGCCCCCATTCAGAATAGAGACACTTTATATGGTATTATTAGAACTAGGAGTACTGCCACAAAGGAACAAACAATAGGACCTAGGGACAATGAGGCCCAGGCCTCATATTTACATGTTTTTCAATGCCCAGGAGAGCAGGCTATTATTTTCATTTGAAAGCCCCAATTTTTTAGAAATGTGATAGCGATGGTTTTTGACCGTTTTTTCAGAGATGAATAGTAATTCCGCAATTTCTTTGGTTTTCTTCTGGGCGGCAATTAATTCCAAAATACGTTTTTCGGCTGGCGTAAAATCGTGTCCTTCTCCCGATTTTTTAACAATGGCATGAAAAGCAATTTCCACTGAAATACGAATTTGACTCTCATTCCAAGGTTTAACCAAGTAATTTAAGGGGCTTGATTCATTGGTTTGGTCAAGATGACTACGATCACCAAAGGCCGTCAGGAAAATAACTTCAAGAGAAGGAAAACGATTTTTAGCATCCATGGCAAAATCGATTCCCGTTTTCCCAACACCCAAATCTATATCACAAATGGCAAGCTGTGGCTTCCATGCAAGTAACTTCGTCAATGCTTCTTCGAAATTATGCGCCACTTGAACTTCATACCCGCTTTTTTCTAAGATTTCGCACAAATCGATGGCCACAATCACCTCATCTTCCAAGATCAAAATTCGATTCTTTCCCATTTATTCGTAGTTAAATAATATTTGATGAATTACTCCTCCCTCAATCCGTAACGTATGAGTTGCATTCATTTGAGTACACATGAGCCCGATTAGCTTCAATCCCAGTTGGCCTGAGTTAAGCAAATCGGCCTCCTTCCCAGGCCCATTATCTGAGATTACAATACGAATTTGAGCATCTTGCAATTGCACTTGAATGGTCAATATGCCAGCTATGGTTTCCGAAAAAGCATATTTAAATGCGTTGGAAATGATTTCATTAAGAATTAAACCAAATGAGGTGATTTTCTCTAAACTTAGCCTGAGATTAACATCGATATCGTAATGAATTTTTACAGGTGGACCTTCCGGTTTTTGGAATACTAAAACCAAATGTGCCACAAGTGTTTGGATGTAATCATTGACATTCACGAATTCAAACTCTTGGGTATTATGTAAGTTAGAATGTACCAGAGCAAAGGTCTGTATTCGATTTTGCATGGAACGTATGAGTTCGTTAGACTCTTTGGTATGTACACGTCGTTTTTGCAAATTCAATAAGCTATAAATCACTTGCAGGTTATTCTTCACGCGATGATGCAATTCCTTTAGCAATATTTCGTTCCGACTATTTTGCAGCACGATTTGATCTGCACTCACTTTCAACAGGTATTTCTGGCGAATAATAATGTAGGAAACTAGGGTTGCTGCCAATAAAATAAGCATCAAAAACACTAAACTGCGCAACTGAATTTGCTGTACTTCTGCAATTTTGGTGATTTTCAAAAGTTCATTTTTGGAGGCCAATAACTCTGCGCGTCTTTTAGTAACTTCCAGCTGACCTAACATCAAAACCGACTTATTTCGATTCATTGTTTCATTCAGGCTATCTTGATAATGATGTTGCGCATTTAAATAGAAAAAAGCGGAATCTGATTGATTTACATACTTATGATAGGACGCATAGGTGGCAAATAATTCAATTTTTAAGGGGCGAATGACCTTTCCTTTCAAATAGGTATTCGCAGAATCTAAGTAGCTTTTAGCTAAAGGAAATTGCCTAGCATGTATGAAACATTGGCTCAGCACAATCATACTTTGAATTTGATGATCGATATCGTCCCTCGTCAAAGCTAAATCTTCTTTCATGGTCCGAATTGCCTGGGTATAATCCCCTTGCTTGATCCGACAAATCACCAGTTTTCCTTTAAATTCACCACGCCAATAATCCAATTCACGTGGCAAAAACTGTTTCGTCTTTTTATTCCATTGGATTAACAAATTTGCTTGTTCTGCACCACGTCTAAACTGATTAATCGCTTCACTATATTGTCCATTTAGGAGGTATAAATTCCCTAAACGATCAAAATAAAATAAGCGTCGGATTTCTAACGTGGTTGGGAACGGCTGATTTGCCTTAAAGTCTTTAATCGCATCTTCATACAAACCACAATCGCGGTATATTTCCCAAAAGGTCTTGATGTAACCTAATTCGATACGTTTTCGTCGGATGACGATCGCTTTTTCTAGTAAATTCTTTCCACGATATTCCTCCTCTAGCTTAATATAAACGTCCCGTCTGTAATGTGACGGGACAAGCGAAAGGTGCAAATAAAGCCATTCCAATAAGGGAAGTCCTTGATCAAATTTGGCCTGATTATGAAACACCATGGAAAGCGGCAATAGCACACGTGCTATTTTCTGCATGTCTTTTGCCTTACGTGCTGCTTGAAGATGACCTAAAAGAATGGCCTGAAGATCGGCCACATTGGCAAATGAAAAATAATTGGCATCCGCTCGATATTGCTGATCCCAGTCTTTCCACATGACTTCAAAATCAGCGTAATGCTTATGGTTCGCAAATTTTTTGGGATGATAACTATCGTCTACGGCCATCGCAGCTTGACTTCCCAAAAGGATATACAAAAGCATAGCGATAAAACCGTAAGCGATTTTACGAGACATAAATTGATATGTTAGAACTAGGGCCCTGCTGGGGCTTTATACTTGCACTTACTTAACCTCCAAGATCATCGCTGATTTTGCAGCGACACTTACTTGATTACCTAAGGTAAATTTTTTATCTGTCAAAACCTCATTTACGGTCATTCCAGGTTGGATCATCTCCGCATAACGAGAAATATCCAATACTTTTTCTTGCGAATTTTTATTCAACACAACCATTACTTTGCCTGTTTTTGTATATCTAAAATATACATAAACGCCATTTTCTGGTCCAAAATGAAGTAATTTGCCATCATGGATAACTGAATTAGTTTTTCGCCAATTCAATAATTTCTTAAAGAAATCCTGCGTGCTTTTCTCGTCAGCCGTAAACCCACGTTGGGTCACCGCATCCTTGGCATCGCCTGGCCAGCCCCCATAAAAATCTCCTCGAATCTCGCCATGCTCGCTACTTTTGGGATTTGACATCAAATTCTCTGTTCCATAGAATATCTGAGGAATGCCACGTGTGGTCATCAAAAACACAATTCCCATACGGAATAATGCTTGGTCGTGTTTCACCTGCGTATAAAAACGTGACATGTCATGATTATCACCAAAGACAACTAAATTATCTGGATTGGCATAAACTAAATCATTCGATAAAACACTATAAATTTTATTCAATCCTTTCCCCCATTCTTGATCGTTTTCGTTTAGCGATTCCGATAAGGCATTTTGTAGCGGGAAGTCCATTAAGGCAGGAAGTGATGATTTAAAGCCATCTCGATTTACTTTTCCTTTTTGCCAATATGAGGTGATGATTGGATTCGAAGACCACTCTTCGCCTACCAAATTTAGGTTGGGATATTCATCTAAAACCGCATCCGACCATTTCGCAGCAAAAAGCTTCTCGGAGTAGGGATAGGTATCAATTCTGATGCCGCCCAATTTTGCATATTCAATCCACCAAATCGTATTTTGAATCAAATAATTCGCCATGAATGGATTATTCTGATTCAAATCAGGCATGGCTGGTACAAACCAACCTTCGGTTTGCATCTTCGCGTCATATTTCGATACATGAGGATCCTGAACCGTTTCTCTTCGGTGCGTCGTTGACACAAACTTCCCATCAAAATTAATCCAATCCTTAAACGGAAAATCCTTCATCCACCAGTGACCATCACCGCAGTGGTTTAAAACAACATCCATGATGAGTTTTATTCCTTTTTGGCTCGCCTTTTCAGCTAAATTTTTATAGTCTGCGTTTGTCCCAAAACGTGGATCAATCGCATAATGATCCGTGATTGCGTAGCCATGATAGCTTTCTTTAGCTTGATCATTTGCCAAGACGGGCATATTCCAAATCGCCGTAAATCCCATGTCATGGATGTAATCCAACCGGTCTGTGATTCCTTTGATATCGCCACCATGTCGGCCATACATTTCGTTTCGGGCTGGGTTCGGTTCACGATATCCGGGTGCAGCATCGTTTTGGAGATCTCCGTTCGCGAAGCGATCGGGCGTGATTAAATAGATGACATCTTTCGTGCTGTAGGAAGGACGATTGGAGGAATTATTTTCACGTGCTTGTAACTGATAATCGATGTGATGAATGATTTTTCCACCCTTTTTTATATCGATCGGATATGACCCCGCCGACGCGTTTTTCGCTATTTCACAGTCAACGAAAAGGTAATTTGGGCTGTCGGCCGAATGAACTTTCACGATCGTTAGGCCTTGTTTTTTTGCAATGACTTCGCTGCCAGATAAGTCCTTTCCATGGATCAGAAGCTGTAATTTAGGGTTTTTCATCCCTACCCACCAGTTCAATGGTTCGATACGCAGGTCTTGAGCTTGTAAGGATAAGGATACAAGTAGAAATATTATAAGTTTCTTCATGAATTTAGGGTGTTTTTGCCAGGTTGTCGGGGTCAAGACCCCAACAACCTGAAGATCAAAATTAGGAAAAAATAGCCCGATAAACTGTACTATTAGGATGAATTGTGTGAAAATAATCAGGTTATTGGTCGTTTAAGTGCCACAAAATGTGTTTTTTGGGTAACGCTGCCGGGGTCTACGACCCCGGCAGCGTTTACCGATTCCTTGCAAATCAGCCGATATTTAAAGATATTTGTACTTCTAAAATCGCCCTAAAATTCAATTTATATGTGTGGAATTGTCGCTTATATCGGCCATCAAGCCGCTTACTCAATTATTCTGAAAGGATTAAAACGTTTAGAATATCGTGGATACGACAGCTCAGGAATTGCCTTGTTTGGCGAACAAGTGACCAGCTTTAAACGCAAAGGTCGGGTAGCCGAATTAGAATCCTGGACTGATTCCATCACGCAAACAGCGACTGTTGGCATTGGCCACACCCGCTGGGCAACACATGGAGAACCATCCGACGCAAACGCCCATCCTCACAAATCAAATTCAGGTAAATTAACATTGGTCCACAACGGAATCATTGAAAATTACGCCTCTTTAAAGCAAGAATTAATCCAAAAAGGATATACATTCGAAAGTGAAACGGACACCGAAGTACTCGTTAACTTCATAGAAGAAATCCAAAAAAACAATCAATCCACACTGGAAGAAGCAATGCGAATCGCACTTAAACGAGTTGTAGGGGCATATGTAATTATCGTCATGGAAGAAGGTTTTCCAAACCGACTCATTGCCGCGCGTAAAGGTAGCCCCTTAGTGATTGGTGTAGGTGAAGGTGAGCACTTTTTGGCGTCCGATGCTTCGCCTATTATTGAGTACACGAAAAAAGTGATTTACGTCAACGATTACGAATTGGCCATCATTTCTCCAGATGAAATCATCTTGAAAAACTTGGGAAATGAACCGATTACTCCCTATATACAACAACTCGACATGGAATTAGCCCAAATTGAAAAAGGGGGTTATGATCATTTTATGTTGAAGGAAATTTTCGACCAGCCAGCCAGCTTGACGGATTGTTTACGTGGCCGATTGGACAGTGAAAATATGACGCTGACTTTAGCAGGGGTAGAACAACATTTGTCTGTATTCGCACAAGCAAAACGCATCGTCATCGTTGCCTGCGGTACCAGTTGGCACGCTGGCCTCGTCGCCGAATACATGATTGAAACGCTTTGCCGGATTCCGGTTGAAGTTGAATACGCGTCTGAATTCCGTTACCGTAATCCGGTAATTGGACCTGGAGACATCATTTTAGCCATTTCCCAAAGTGGAGAAACAGCTGACACGTTAGTGGCCATCGAACGCGCCAAAGAACAAGGTGCCTTTATTTTTGGTGTTGTTAATGCCGTTGGCTCATCGATCGCACGTCTATCACATGCGGGCGCTTACACACACGCTGGTCCGGAGATTGGCGTTGCGTCAACAAAAGCATTCACGGCCCAATTGACGGTTTTAGCGATGATGGCAATGAAAATTGGTAAGTCAAAAGGAACCTTGGCAGAAGCGGAATACGATCGTTTATTAGCTGAATTGGCCTTGATTCCAGAAAAAGTAAAGACGACGCTAGCCACACATGAGGCAATTAAGGAAGTTGCCAAACATTATGCAGAGGCACGCGATTTCTTATTTTTAGGTCGCGGATACAATTTCCCGGTGGCCTTGGAAGGCGCCTTGAAACTGAAAGAAATTTCGTACATCCACGCCGAAGGATATCCGGCTGCGGAGATGAAACATGGCCCTATCGCCTTGGTTGACGAAAATTTACCCGTACTTTTTATTGCCACCAAAGATGCTTACTACGAAAAAATCGTTTCAAACATCCAAGAAATTAAAGCACGAAAAGGCAAAGTAATTGCCGTTATTTCGGAAGGCGATACACTCATTCGTAGCATGGCAGATCACGTGATGGTCGTACCCGAAGTAGATGAGTTATTGGCACCATTAATTAGTGTCTTGCCGACTCAATTACTTTCGTATTACATAGGAGTTGAAAGAGGATTAGATGTGGATAAACCACGAAATTTGGCAAAAAGTGTGACCGT
>JACCDS012224830.1_pt1 | contig 24065 bp, 14 predicted proteins | sample 7446441 | NCBI WGS metagenome assembly JACCDS01 (sample SAMN15323445, study PRJNA562643) | freshwater metagenome | isolation source: river surface water | place: USA:Blue River Watershed | collected 2017-08-17 | reverse complement strand
CCACCACTTTTTGAGAAACATCTCCATCGGGTACCAATTCCAACATCTTTCGAAATAATCCAGGATGATATGCCGGATGTGTAACGGCTTTTACTTTTTTTCGGGGGATGTATAACTGCAAAAAATCTGAGATTGACTGATTTAATGTATCTGTCCAAGGATTAAAACTCGTATTGCTACTTTCTCCTAAATAGATGATATCACCTTCTAAAAAAGCAGAATCAATTTCATTTTTCACTGATGAATATTGCTTTAAGTCGGAATCATACAGTGTTTTTTCGTAAATAAAATTCAATACAAAAAACAAACAAACACCTACTAGAATTCTAATAGAAAACCATTTGAAAATTGCAATTGATTCTAACCGCTTCGTATCTTTTTGCATAAAATCTTAAAATTGGAAGTAAACGAAAGGATGATTTACGGCACCACCCCAGAATAAAACTGCAATTATGAAAAACACGTAAAAAATCCATCGAGTCCACCAAGGCTTATTGGAAAACCATGAATCTACACGAACCATTACGACAAAATGATCCAGAATAATTGCGATAACCAAAAACAACCCAACGTGAACCGGAACTTCCAAATTTAAAAGTGCAGACACGGAAGTTTCTGCAGCACCCGCATCCCCCGAAACAGAAATCCCTGAACCGGCTGAACCGTTATTCATCGAATTACCAGCGAATAACATTCTATAAACCTCTCCGCTTTGTTTGATATTGATTGACCGGAAAAACACCAGGGTCATCCAGAAGAAAAACAAGGTTTTCAATCTTCTAAAAACCATCCATACAGCCGATTCTGATCCTCTCCGCCCTATCACAAAACGATCCAAAAGATACAGCAGGCCATGACTAATACCAAAGTATATCATAGTTGAGTTGGCGCCGTGCCACAATCCGCTGGTAAAAAACACCAATAATGTAGCGAATGCCAGTCGCCATTTGCCACTGCGATTACCTCCAACGGGTATGAATATATAATCGCGGAACCAGGTACTCAATGAAATATGCCAACGATGCCAGAACTCAGGCATACTTCCTGCTAAAAATGGCTTGTTGAAATTATCCATTAAGTCGATACCAAACAATTTGGCTGAACCTTGAGCCAACAAGGAATAACCGTAAAAGTCGTAATATACCTGAAAGGTAAACATGAATGTGGCTATCCATGAGCTCCATTGACTGTAATTCTGATGATTAGAATAATACTGATCAACCAAACTCGCCAAATTATCTGCCACCGCCACCTTCAAAAACATACCATAAAGCATTAGTTGAAGACCTGCACGTAAATCGGCTAATTTAGGACGGTATTTCGCGAATAACTGACTATGGAGTTTTCCAAATCGCTCAATTGGACCGGCAACTAATTGAGGGAAAAAAGATACGTACAGCATGAATTTCACGGGATTATTTTCGGGGATCTCCTCGCCTTTGTAAACGTCTATTACATAACTAATACTTTGAAATGTATAAAATGAAATACCCGCTGGAACTGTATATTTTCCCAATTCAATGATCCAGGCTGTGGCTGAATTGTGGTACATACTTTTCGCCAAAGGACTGTATCCCAGAGCGAAATCAAAATACTTAAATAAAAAAAGCAGACCTATATCTATAATGATGGCCGACCACATCCATGTCAATTTCACTGACTTTTTATTCGATGCAAAAACCTGTCGGGCGCAAAACCAATCTAAAAGACTGGTGAACAACATCAAACCTGCAAATTCGATCTTCCAAAAACCGTAAAAGAAATAGCTTGCTAATAATAGCCAGATCCACCTCAGCTTTTGAGGAATGCTAAAATACAATACCCAAACTATGGGCAAAAAGATCCAAAATTCTAGCGAATTAAATAGCACCGGGCAAATATAATCAACACCGAACTATTTGAACTATTTAGCCACGCTAAATTTGGATTTAATCATTTTCGAACCCGCGTTAATTTTTATAAAATAAATACCTGAATTCAATGAAGAAACATCCAATCGAATCATTTCAGATTCTCTTTGAATCCAAGTATTTTGGCTCATATTTCCTTGCTTGATTATTTTTCCAGAAACGTCAGAAATTTCGATGTTCACAGAGTTGAATCCATTTAAAGAAAATTCCGAACCTACATCTTGAGTACCTTCGGAGTCTGAACCTACATCTTGAGTACTATTCGCCCCTCCTAATTGTATGGAATTCAAGATATCTAAATCCAAATACAACTCATCAACAGCAGGAACTGGGAACAATTTTATACTTCCCAATTGCTTCAAGCCAGAGCTGCTAATTTTGTCGTTCAAAAACGGATTTACGATTTTCTTAGAAGTGTAAATTCGATAATCGCCAGCTGCAAAATTTAAACCAACATTGACATCTGACACCTGAATGGAGTCACCGGTTAGAAAATTATACCACCAGCCTGTGCCTGTAAATATTGGACTCTTCACAGCAGAAACCACATCAAAATTACCCACAACTATGGTTTGAAAATCAGCGCCGTTCAACAATAAACGCTTAAAACTTCCCCCGGAAGAAAAATTAAAATTGGTAGGAGCGTAAACCGATTCATAATTGGTTTTTAAGTGATTGAACATGGCATGCTGGTAGTATAAATCGGGACGATCGCTAATTCCTGTCCAGTAATCCCAACGAACAGGTTTTTCAACCAATCGACACGCATCGCTCACCGTTCCGTCTTTACACCAATTGATGGAATAATCGTATCCCAACTCATCAAACTGCCAAATCATTTTGGGCCCAGGGACCAAATGCACAAATGAGTAGGTTAAGGCATTTCGCTTCAAATAAACCTCTTCATTCTTGGTAGAATAACTACCCGCAGAATTTCCGTACATTTTTGATTTGTACCCCATTCGTTCTTCATCATGACTGGAAGCATATCCAACCAAAGAGTTGGCTTGCATGCCGCGTTTCGAATAATCTACCAACCATCCAAAGTCGCTTGTTGAAGAATATCCCATTGCAGCTTCAGTAGCATTATAAACAGCATTCCCCCAGGTCATCATACCTCGTTTTGACAACTCTTGTTCTTCATCATTATCGGCGAAGTGTTCCAAAATGGTGTAAGCACCGGGTGAAATACTTTGAATATGCTTGTGATAACCATCCAATGTATTAATTCTTGCCGCATCGTAACGACCCCATGCCGCTACATCCGTGCCATAATCGGTTTGGGTTAATCCCTTACTTAAATCAAATCGGAAACCGTCAATATGGAATTCTTCTAACCAGTACTTTAAAGTGCGTTTTGTGTAATAGTTGGTAGCTGAAGTGCTGTGATTCAAATCGTATCCTACGTTAAACGGATGTTTAGCCGTTACGTTGGCATACGGACTGTTGTTCGAAGGACGGAAATTCACCGCATCCCAATACAGCTGACAAATAGGTGCACTCGAAAATGCGTGATTATACACCACATCCATAATTACAGCAATGCCATTTTGATGACAAGCATCTACCAGGGTTTTGAAGGCATCTCGGGTTCCGTAATACTTATCCAATGCCATATGCGATGCGGGATTGTATCCCCAGCTCAAATTACCTTCAAATTCTGCCAACGGCATGAATTCTATAGCATTGATTCCCAATCGTTTCAAATAGGGCAATGTATCTTGAATACTCTTAAAGGTTTGCGCTTTGGTATAATCGCGAATCAACAATTCATAAATCACCAATTGCTCTTTTTTAGGACGAGTAAAATTCACTTTGCTCCAAGCGTATGGTGTTGCTCCCGGTTGCATTACCGTTACCCAACCTGTTGTTTTATTTTTGGGATAGGGTTTTAAGTTTGGATAGGTTGTGCTTGGAATATACGAATCATCCCATTCATGCAACATTATTGGAGAAAATGGATCTGCAATTCGCGTATCTCCGTTTATCAAATACTGATATCCCACTTCCTTTCCCGGCTCTAATCCGTTTATTTTCAACCAGTAAACCTGACGCGATGGATCATAATTCATGAAATAATTGACATCAGGCAGCCAGTTATTGAAATCCCCCAAAACATAAACGTAATTCTTATAAGGGGCATATAACACCAAATACACTGTAGAATCATCTATGTAATTGATTCCTTGCTCCAACCCGGAAGGCATCGACACTTGCTTTACCGACGGATTCACAATAAAATTCACAGTATCTTTTTTGTTTTCGGGGGATGCCATTGCGCTCACCACTATTTGATGATTTCCCACACTAAGACCCTTGAACTGCGCTTGAATACTATCTTTTGAAGTAACACTCCGATAAACCGATCCATCGAGAAGCACATCAATATCACTCGCTTTACTGGTGTATGCCGCAATGCTAAACAGTGTTGAAGCATTACCTAAAGTGGTTTTGAGTTCTGGTTGAACAATTTTTACGAGCAATCCTGAGTTGGAGGAATAAACATCATGAAAAATATCACCCCCGTTGGATGCTCTGCCTACTTTATTTCCCGCTTGATCGCGAAAAACGAAAGCCATTTTTAAAATGCTTTCACCCGATGCAAAAGCACCTCCTAAGGTATAGAATGATTTCATGTGAACCCGAAGCGACCATAAATCATTGCCCAAGGAAGTCATTTTCACTCTCGTATCATTGGTTCCCCAATTTCCTACAACGTGCCTCCAATCTACCGAAGAACTCGACAAAGTAGTAATAACTCCCGTATGTGCATACACTTGTGAAACACCCACCAATGCGGCATTCCCCAACTTTGCATTGTAATAGATCGTCACCGTATCGGTTTCTTTTGGAAAAATAGGATCCGTATATACTACTTGAGCATGTACCTCTTTAAATCGAAAAATAGAGGTTAAAATCATTAAACAAATTGCAATTCTTTTCATAACAATAGATATTAATTTTCTTCATGAGGAGGAAAACCTCACACAAAAAGTGTCAATATGACGCAAACTAACAAATAATATTGATTTCTCTAGGTTTAAAGCGATAATTCGAGGAACAAATGACAATATTATTTCACTTCCAATTTATAATTCAAATCAGTGATTAAATCCACAAACCTCACTAATTCTGCAACTTTAGCTTCTTTATTCTTGATATACAGTCGCAGTTGTAAACTTTCCGCCAAACAATTCGCTGAATGGTATTTTTGAATATGTAATTTATTTTCTTCAAGAATATTCACCGCTTGGTTAAAACTCAATCGTTCCAACTTATCCTTATCGCGATAAACCACAACATTTTCATTTCCCCAAAATTCAATAAAAATAGGCGAATGAAAACAAGGCAATGGCAACAAATACATTTCAGGCAAAAAGACATTGTATCCGTAATTTTCATCCTCTGTATTACTTGGAACTCGCTTAGGCAAAAATGAATCTTTAGCATTAATCTCTACATTTTTCACTTCGGGTATCTGAACCCATGGAGTCAAAGTTGCAGTTAAATCCAATGCACTATCATTTATTGGACTCAACAAAAGAATGTTCCTTAATGTATCTGATCCAAACCAATCAAATTTCAGTAATGCTCTTAGTTGGGGATATTTTCCCGGATTTGAGTTTTGGGCTGTTTGGGAATTTTGAGTTACCAACACGCCCTTTAATTTACCATTATCACCCCCTAACAAATCCTCATATCGAGAATTTGCAATCTCTCCAAATTCAAATTTTACTTGATCAATTGCTTTTTCCGGAGCAACCTGTTTAAACGCATTAAAAAAAGTTACGCTCCATTTAATAGATAAAGAATCATTCTGATTCTGTTCAAAAATCGGGTAATTTAATTTTAATGTATCAGAATCACGACCCAATAATACACTCGGAATTGCATTAAGAACTAGCGAAAATATAATGAATGCAATTCTCAAAAGAAATAGAATTATTTGACCAACTTGGTTGAATGAAGCACATTTCTATTGATACCATAGAATTTCACTACCATGCTATCATTGGTAACATCCACTTTTGCAAATCCAGCTACTTTCTCCGCATATTGTGTGCGGGATGTACGATTTACAATTTCTCGAACTTCGGAACCCGCTCCAGAGACAAAATAGTTCACACCATTTTCAGTATGATGCTGCAAATCATGGTCATGACCGGCAAAATAGGCATCCACTTTATACTTCTCAAGCAATGGCTTCAAGCGTTTTATCAATTCAGGATTATCGCCATGCATTCCAGCAGAATAAACTGGGTGGTGACCAACTACCACTTTCCATTTTTCTTTGGATTTTGACAGAGTTCGCTCTATCCAACGCCACTGTTTTGAAACATTTTGTTTTCCCAAATCAGAATATCCTTTTTTATGAGCTTGGTATTTCTCAATAAATGGATTCGAATCAATAAATACAAAACGAACATTGTCTTTTGCAAAAGTGTAATAGCGACTTGGCATTCGCCATCTGCGACTCACTTTACTGTATTCAATTTGGGCTTTAGGATTTCCATAATAATCGTGATTTCCCAAAACTCCATACCATTCACATTGTAAGGAATGCTGTTTATAAATATCCTCAAAAGCATATTTCCACAAAGGATCATTTACACTTTGCACCCCATTCGGATAGAAAGCATCCCCTGTATTGATCACGAATGCCGTTTTCTGCTTTTTAGCCAAATCGGCCATGGATTCGGCAACAGGAATTTGAAAATACTCGCCATTTCGTCCCCAATCACCAATAACAAAGAAGGTCAATTTTGAGGGAGTTCCCGCTGAAACCAAGGTCAAACCCAATGCCAATAGGGACATTGCCCAAATTTTCATTTTGAATTTCATCATACAAAGGTTAAAAATACAACCTATTATTCAAAACTGATTACCCGTATGTTTGGAAGTTTTGAAAATAAAATCAACGCCCGACATTCCTTTGGCATTTTTAAACCAATTCCAATAGGATGGTTTATGTGTTAAACCTAAATCCAATTCCGATAAAAAATAAGCAGGCACACCAGGTTGTGCATGGTGCGCTTCGTGTAAATTAAAGTTGAATAAAAACCATTTTTCAAAGAATGAACCGATGTAAAAACTTCGGGTATATTTAATCTGTTCAGAATAAGAAATGGGACGTACAGATTCATTTTGAGAAGTTGGGATTTCAATGTGTGTATGTTGGGTTAAAATAATGAGTTCTTTCCAAACCAAACTAAACAAAAATCCAAATAACATGGGGACTAGAATACCTGGAGGAACAAAAAACCAAACCACGGCATAACTCAATAAATGGATCAGCATTTCCAAGGTTATTTGTCGCAATAAATCAACCCGGAGGAATCGACGAATTTTCCAAATATTCCAATAATTACTCAGCATATAAACCAGATAAAACAATGGAATAAAGAACAACCAGCACAGATTCACCAGCCATTGCAACAACTTCACACTTGGAGGCCCAACCGTTCTTTCCGTCGTAGGGTCTTTATCTCGCCAGCCTGTCCACCGATGATGGAGATTATGCATATGCATCCATGATAAAAACGGAATTCCACTTAGGAATCCGAAAAAATATCCCCCGAAATAATTCAACTTCCGACCTTTGAAAAAGCTCAAATGTCCGCATTCATGCAAGAGTATGAATGTTTGGGTAAAGAAAAAGGAGTAAAGAAGCACCGATAGACCTAAAGCTTCCAAGCTCATTGCACCCCAAAAGAACAAAATAGGCGAAATCAACAAGGCAAACGCAGCAGAATTATTGGGTGCAAACTTTTCGGTTTTATGGACTTTCATGATTTAATTTTTCCTTATTGCTTTGGAGGAATTCAAGATAATTATTTCAACCTGTTTTTTAAGTTAAATTCATTCTGATAACGTTGTTGCATCTCATTAACGTAATCATCGAGCTGTTCTAAATCCCAATGGTTCGTTTGGTATATTCCCATTAAACTCACCCGCACAATGCCTCGTTTAAATGGACGAAAATTACTGAACGGATTTGATTCTTCTGGTGTATGAATAAACAATGCAACAATTGGTAAACCACAATTATAAGCCATGTGATAAACACCGCGATTGAACTCCGCGATTCCATGAAAATGTGGACGAGCACCTTCAGACGACCCAGCAACACTCACCTTTTTTCTCAAAATTCGTTGCTCAATCTTTTTAAAAAAAGCCAAACGTCGGCTTCGATTTTTCTTTGTGGGAATGTACCAAACTCGGGTAGCCCAAGAGGTAAAAAACAAGGGCAAATAGAGATACATTTTTTCACTCAATAAAAAATGGGTATTGGTAAAACCCAAGCTCATTAGCACCATTCCATCCAAAAAAGAATTATGATTAAACGTAATAAAACAAGGTTTTTCAAACGTATTAAAAGTAAGTTCATTTTCAACCTTGATCCGTAAAACCCACAAAATCAGCCTGCAATAAATGGGAACCACATACCTTCTATTGAAATTGGTAAGCAACCCAAATGAAACCAACCACAAACCAAATGCCAACATACCTCCGAGAGTTAAAATCACAAAACCCATTGCGAAGCGAATGATGTTTAGAATTTTATCGATTGAAGCTACCGAGTTGTTCATGTGTAATCGTCTTTTTCGTGATAATTGTGTAAGTAATTGGTTTTTATTTACTGTTTCAGATTTTTAAATAATTAAATCCATACCACTTTGAGGTAATTTATAATCTCTTGCGACAAACAACGGTTTGCATAGATAAATTCAAATATTTCTGAAGCCAAATTACAGGTAACCAGAAAATTTGCGAGAAGAAATAAGGGATTACTACCTTATCCAAATTCAACCCCTTGCCAATCCATTTAAAATAAAAACCGGTGAAAATATAAAAGAAGGGAGGAAACGCACCATAAGGCAGGTATTTCTCCACCACAAATCCGTGCTTTTCCATCATGGCTATAAATGATTTTTTATCGTATAGTGCCGTGTGTTGTGGACTTTGTACTCCTGGCCATTTATTACCATACCATTTAAATGTTACCGAATCCAATCGCGGTACCTCAATCACTAATTTTCCATCATTTTTTAAAATACGATGTGCTGTTTCTAGTGTTTTGTTGGGATCGTAATCGTGTTCAAAGAAATGCCACATGGTAATCAGATCAAAATCATTCTCCTTGAACTCTTGTTCATAGAACAAACCTTCTTTGAAATCAATTTGATCAAAGCCAGGAAAATGTGAACCATCCTTAAAATCAACACCCACAATTTTACATTGGGTCTTTTTCTTCATATGCAAAAGGAATGTTCCTACGGCACAACCCACATCCAATAACTTTTTACTTGAATCCATCGATATGAAGCGTTTCACCAAACGTTCCTTATCGCGATCGTGTTTGTTCATTGTCCATTCGTAAATGGGTGTCAAAATACCAAAATCTGTTTTTTTACGATGTGCTATATATTCTTGATCATAGAACTCCTTAATCGATTCCAGATTTAACCTTGGATTTTGATACACCAATTCACAATCTTCACATTTAACATATAAAAAAGAGCCATCCTTTCCTGTTAAATCTTCTTCGCCTATTAAATATTCTCGGCATCGAGAGGAACCGCATTGATAGCAATTTACCTGTTCAAATTTATAGTGCAACGGATTTCCTAATTCCTTAATGCGTGATTCCGGATTAAATGGTATTGTGTTTTGCATTTGGTTCAATTTTTTTATAATCTTTACTAAGTTTGTTTCCTAATTTTATGTTGTTTACGTTGTTTTTAATCACATTTATAATTTTGTATCAATAATTCTTTAAGCACATCTATTATTCTTTTAACCCATTTAAAATACTTCCCGTTTATCCTAAATTCTTTTTGTGCGTCTACAATTCTACTTACTCATTTAAAATACCTATTACACATCCAACGAAATCCGAGCTCCGAAAATGATCGAAACCCCAGCAACTAACATTAAAAAAGCATAGGCAGCATATTTTAATTGATTCGATTTTTCTGAAAATCGTTCCAACAAAACGAATCCAATCAAAATACTGATAGACAATCCTATACGATATAAAACCAAGCTAAAATTGTCGTTTATTAACCCCATTTCAACGTAATTTTGAAAGAATACCAAGTAAATTACAGGGTACTTTATCAATGGAAGATATATCCTCCATTCCCAACGATCCATTAACAAACTATAATTCAGCCAGTTAAATAATAGCAACCATCCATACAGCAATCCAATTTTGGGATTCAACCAGAATACAATCATAAAAAGAAAACAGCTGTAAACCAGCCAAACTACCCAAAGTTTCCTTCGTGTTTGGGGCTCAGTATAATCGCGGTTGGGCTTACCCAAATCGAATTGATATTGCATCAAATCATCGAACAATCGCAACTGAAACAATATCAACAATACAATACCCACTGGAAAAACGAGCACATTCCATGAAATCCAATGCAACAGGAATAAACCATACCAAAGCGACAAAATCGTAAACAAGAACAACGGAATCCTCTGGAAAAAGTAGCGAATTATTACATTAATAAAACCCATGTTTTAATTTTTCACTTCATTTATTTCTAAAACTGATACTTTGCCAAAATCGGCATTTAACTCCACCCAATCTCCATCTTTTAATAGTTCTGTAGCTCGATTCACCCCCACAATAGCAGGAATACCGAACTCACGCGACACAATTGCTCCATGCGACAACATACCACCTCGTTCTACAATTAAACCGCTAATCAACGGAAAGACCACAATCCAACCCGGATCTGTTTGACGCGTTACCAAGATATCACCTTTTTGAATTTTCGATACCTCCGATACAGACTCTAAAACCACAATTCGGCCTTGTAACTTTCCTCCACAAGCACATAGTCCAGAAAACGTATTTGATCCGATTTCATTCTGTTCAGAACTTGTGTTGCTTATTACTTCTTCGGGTTCATAAAACTTACCCAATTCCGTATAAAAATCATCGGGGTATTTTTTCTTTGACATCACCCGCTCCTGCATCTTCCGATTCGAAACCATACTATTTATTTGTGCATGGCTCAAGGCAGATGCTTCTAAAAGCTCAATAATTTCAAAATAAGTTAGATATAATATATCACCCGGCGCTTCAATAAAATTTTGATTGTGAAAAATTCGACCAATTTCATTAACAGTGACCTTAAAATAATGGTACAATTCCGCTTGTTTTAACCTTGCACGTTCCCTTCCCGAAATTCCCCTTTGGGCATTGCGCAAAACAAATTTTATTACCCATTTCCAAAGAATTCCCTTTAACGGATTCAATGCATACTTTCGCTGAACTTTTCTCAAAAATCCCTTTAACTCCAAAAGCGATTCTCTATATTTTTCCTCTATTAGTTTTTGAGGATGTCCACTCGCGGTTTGCTCATACTGCTGCAACAATTGAATAAACTGAATGGGCTCATCCAAATAATTTTTTGTAGTCAACATCAGTTCACCGGAACATCGAAATCCCCAGTTCAACAAATAATCCTCAATATCTTTTTTAAAAATTGGAGACTCCCCTTGCAAAAAATCCCAAAATTCAGAAGGTTTTAAATTCCTTAATCGATTCAACCAGATTTCAGATTTTCGAATCTCTAAAATGATATGATGCATATCCATCACCGGTTGAGTGCTGATCAAATTCGGGATAGCTTGAATTAATTTATTTTGAATGGATGTCCCTTCTTCACCATAGAATTTTGAACACAACTTCCCCAGAATCCCATGGAAAACCATAGCGTTAAAATCAGCCAGTGAAGCCTTAAACCAACGGTGCATTCGAATTTCGATAAACCCATGGAATACCCGCTTATAATCTTCATATACCACCGCCGAATTTACCTGATTCCGATACACTGTTACCATGCGTTCAAATTCGCTCACATGCGTTTCCAAACTCCGATTAAATCTCAAAAACTCCCTTATAAATCGAACCTTTTCTTTCCAAACTCCTTTTCGTTTTTCGGACTTTCTGCCCTCGTTATAACCCACAAAATGATCAAACGAACCGATCAATAACTCCGAAAATGCCGCTGAACTTAAGATCTCATGGATCGAACTCATGTTGTAGTACATTTTACCTCCAAATGATCCGATCACATTGGCATATTCTGGCTCCAAACTTCGAATGGTTGTTGTGGGAACCTGAAACAATACCGACAAATTTTTGAAATAATGGTAATACGATTGTCGCGCAATTGAATACAATAATGGCGACATCGGATCTGGGTAATTTTCATTCACGTTCGTATTCGACCAAAATACCGTCCGTCGTTTCGAAACAGTCGTAATTGCCCGAGCTTGTACCAAGTAAAATCGTCCTTCTTTAATGGCAAACTCAATATCAACCGGACATTTATAGCGTTGTTCAATCTGAATCAAGTGATTAAAACCATCCAGTAATGCCCATTTTGAAAACTCAATCTTCTTGAGATCTAAATTGAATTTCTCAAACTCCGACTGTGATTTTGCCCAACACTCATTCCATGAATTCGAGTCCATTTTTCCTTTCGGGGGATGGGGAATCTGCATTGAAACAGGACTTACTTCGCCTGATACCAGTTGTTCCCCATGACCTGATACAAATTCAATCAGTGAATTTGATTCCGACAAATGAGAACGCGAAAACATCACACCAGCAAAATCAGGCTGAATCAACTGTTGAATCACAACAGCCATACCTTTTAATTCTGCTCCAGAGTGAGACTTGTAAGTTTTGGAACGTTGATTATAATACGATTCCCAACATTTCAACACGGCGATCCATACGCATGATTCAAATGATTCTCTAACAATGTTTGAATCTTCATTAGCAGACACATCTGATTGACTTGTAGTTTTTGGGGGATTGAGTACAACAAACGAATCCAGTTGACCCGCAAATGAATTTTCGGCAGAATCTTCACCTACTGCGGAACTTCGCACCATTGCACCATCCCAATTGCATGTCGCTATAAATGAATCAATTTCCGTTTTTAGATTTAGCCAATCACCTTTTAATCGTGTATACAAATCCTGAACTGCTTCATTAGCTGGAATTAACGGAGCAGCATGCGGATTATTCGAATTGGACCCCGTTTCAGATTCGGATACAGGTTTAGGTTCGGATACAGTTTTGGGTTCGGATTCCAATTCAGATTCGGGTATTCCAATGTTATAAAATTCCGCAAAAGCATCCCCCGAAATAACCGCCCCAGGGGGAACGGGAAAACCCCACGCAATTAATTTGGATAGCTGAAAAGCTTTTCCTCCAAAATTGGACTCGATGTTAGCCTGTTGTAACGGAAAAACGTACTTCATATGGAGGATTTAATCTTAATTTTATAAAGCAACCAAGCCAACGAAATATGAATAAAAATACTTGCTGCAAGAAGTTGAACTTGGGTGTTTAATGTCAATTTCATGAGCCAACTGTATGTCAAAACCACTCCAATTGCAGAATCCGATTTATCTACAAACATGAAGAACCATTTCTGAATAGGTTTCTGAGCTAATTCTCCTGCTCCAATACCCAACTTTCGTTTTATCCATGAATTGGGCAACTCAAATATGAGATAAGCCAATCCCAATAGAGCGCCCAACAAAATAGATGGATGAATATAAGACTTCATGAAATCAACCTCAATGAAGTTCATTTCAATGTCACTTCCTCTAGCGAACAGCCAAACAAAAAAGGCATTTAAAAAGGTAATGATAATAAACCCACGCCAAGTTTTATTCTTGCCAAATGCCGATTCCCAAATAGGCACATTGAATACCCGCATTACATCCCACTTCACTAAAACCATGTGAATAACATTGGAAATCACCAGAGGCAAAAGCATGATTATTAAATGATTATAGAATGTCATTGGGTTTTAGTTAAAAAGATTTAAATAGTTTATTTAGTTTAAATTGTGAGAATTGTATGAACGAATATGATTGAGCAACCATATTGCTGTGCGCAACACCCGCCTTGAAAATTCGTATTTAACTACAATTCCTGCTACTTCATAAAATATCAAACGAGTTACAATTAATTCCGTCAAGGAATATTCATAAGCTTTGAACCATTGACGTCTGAATTCCATAAACTCCTCTACATTCAAATTTGTCCATAGTACTTTGGAATCTTGAAAATGAAACTCCAAATAGCTCAACCAGTTTTCCTCGTCTTTTTCCATTTCCAAAGTAAAGGCCAATAACTCCACAATATCTCTGTGCGGAAAATTAATGACCGACAATTCCCAGTCATAAATAACAATATCGCCGTTGAGCCTCACTCCAACATTTCGCGAGTTAAAATCGTTGTGTATGATTGTTTTAGGCACCAAAAGCAACTCAGCATGGAGCTGTTCCAATTGTAAAGTCGCATCGACAAACTGACTCAAGTTAAGTTCATTAGTCTCAGCATCATTTTGTGCTAAAAGCAATTTAATTATTTGGTTATAGAGTGTGTTGTTTATCCATGGCTGAAATGCAGAAAACACCATCGTATCTGGATTCAAAACATCTTTTTCGTGCAATTCATGCAGCAATCGATGAGCCAAACCTACATCGCTTATAGCCCATTGAATGGCATTTCTATTCCAATTTTGGGGTTGATTTTCACTATTAAAAATGAACATCTCCTTTTCCTTTAGGTATTCCATAAATACCAAATGGATTTCACGTTCATCATTTCTGCAACTTCCGTAAAAACTAGGCATCGATGAAAACCCCTTATTACTCAGAAATTCGTAAATCACCGACTCCTTGATGTGCGAATTTTTATACTCCAGCGAATCCCGAAATTGCGATATCAAATCTGCTAAATGAGCATCAATTGAAGCTGAAATCAGGTGTAATCCTTTTACGACCTCTGTATCGGTAGCTTTAGATTTTAGCAGAATGCGATTGGCAAATGTTTCATTTAATTGGCTGTTGTCAAACTCCAAATGTAATTCCTCGAATCCGATGAGTTTTTTCGTGGCGCGTGCTGCAATATGTGTAAGTATTCCATCCTCTACCAATGATGCTTCATCCAATTGAATTTTTGATATTTGATCTTTTTGGGGATGTTTGAGTATGGGAAATAGAAATGTATGTGTTACCTGGTTTCGCGTTAACCAATCAACCGGACGATTTCTTCCTAATTTTTCATGTGCCTTCGCAAATTCACCACTCACTATAGCCGAATAGGTTGAAAGCTCCAATCCCAGGGCAAATCCAGCAATTAATTCGGCAAATCGCTTTGATTTTCCAGAACCTTTACAACCCATTAACTCTAAAGCCTCTGATTGTTTCGGAAGATGAGTACCACCTCCCACCGTACCAATCACTAAATTCGGAAACGTGATTTGTGCAAGTAGACCTTCCGGATGCTCTTCTAAATCCAAAAAAGCTACGCTGGATTCATGAATACAGGCCAGATCTTGTCCCGTGGCAGCAAAAATGGCCGCAACGGTGTTGGCTGCATTGATGGAGTATCCCACCATTCCATTTCGTTGGGCTAATTTTTTCGAGGGACCAAAAACGTGCAACATTTTTTGTGAGGTTGTCCTTAAAACATCTTTGATTACGTGTTCTTTAATTATAGCACGCGCAACAACGTGCATTCCTCTGCCATTTGTTCGATTGTATTCAGAAACTTTTTTATCGGAAGATCCATTGCCTTCCAGAATGAAATTGACACATTGAATACCTGTGGATGCTTGAAACTCTTCTATTATGAAGAGCATTGCATGCCAAGTACAGGTGGTTGTCATGTTCTGACCTGATGCGTCACCTGTTTGATAAAAAAACACCGTGTGAATTCTCTCCTCATCTTCCAGAATATCAATCTTCTCCAATGTTGCATGGTTTGAATAACTTTCTGCCTTCTGTTTGATCTTTGGAAAAGCCTCGACAATAAATGACACAAAGGTTTTTGAGTCTTTCATGTTTTCAAATTCAAACATAGGTGCTCGAGACATACGCTGCCATTTTACCTCGCTCTCAAATCCCCCGCTCAAAGAAATAGAGCGAGCGCCACGATTCATGGAAGCCACCAAAGCGCCTTCTAAGGTAGCGGTAGGTGCAAAAACAAATTGTGATTCTCCCTTCCAAAACAATGGACCAACCACCCCAACCGGTATTTCTACAGAGCCGATATAGGATTCAATATTTTTATGAATATCATTTAACTTCAATTGAGAATTTTCAATTTGATTTAATGAAAAGCCCAATTTATTCAAATATTCTTGGCGCAACTGAGTGCCCAATTGTGTAACCAAACCTCGACCTGGGATAACCGAAAGTGATTCACTTTTGATTGGATCGTTTTTAGGAGGGGTTGGCGATATGTTTAATTTAAGATCTTCCACAGAAATTTGAATCGTTTGCGACTTACAAATCAATTGTAAAAAGGGATTAAGCAATTACGGCTTTTCCGTAATTGAATTTTCATTTTTACGGAAAAATCCTAAAAAAACACATTAAAAGTAAAATATCAACTACTTATCCAAATGATATTATCCAACAATAAAATGACTAAAGTGTAATGAAACAATACCTTTTACATAATAATTTGTAACATTCAATCAATAGATTTTTAACAGAATAACTTAAAATAGTATTTTTGCATGTGTAAAAACTAAATTCAAATAGTAGTATTCTTAATGAATCACATTATTAGTTTTTACAAAACTTTAGGAAACTTAAACTATGCCTTACCGCACATTTCAACATCCCATTTATAAAACCAGCAAAAAATGGACAAAATTTGTTTATCTATCCGTTTTTGTTGCTTTAGTTGTACTTTGGGTGTATTTGGTTTTTTATAATCTCTGCGCTCAATGGCCTCAGAACAACCCCATATTATTCCGCGTAATTCAATTGTTAACCATTTTTGCTTCAATGATATCGTTGTTCATTTTCTTGGCAATTTATACCAATGAACAAGATGAGATAAGATATCATCGACTACTGGAAGAGAATCAATTACAATTCAATAAAAACAAAAAACCACTTAGAAACAACTAAGTGGTTTTTTTTCAATCTTAATTCGAAGAACGAATTCAGCAATTACAAATTGTTCGCAATTTTTCTGATTTTCAAATCCAAAAACTCTTGTGTGTAAGACTCCAATAACTTGGATTCTTTTCTCGACAAATCCATCTTCTTCAAATTTGCCATAATACCTTCAGCTTCTTGAACCTGTCTTAATGCGAAGTAACCTTCTAATAAATTAAAGCTTACAGAGATAGTTACTTTCTCGTCGATACGTGCTTTTTTATTCGCAATATCTGACTCTTCAAGAGCTTTTTTCCAAATGGCAACCGCTTCTCCAATTTTTGCTTTTGCTTCACCATCGGATTTATTCATCAAAGCATAACCCATTTTTGCAGCATCAAATGCGGTCATCAAATCATCGTATTCACCTTTCTTTGATTTTACATATTCCAAAACTGTTGTACGATTACTCACTTCGAAACCTATGCGATCATTCACCAAATGATTAATAAATTCAAGGTTTTGTTTTAACATTTGAGATTCCATGTTTTTCACCAAAACGGTAACATCCATTGATGGAGAATTCTTAGAATCATCGGTTTTGTATTTCGTGAATTCCATTAATTTAGCGGGAGCTTCGAAATAGATTTCTTGAGAATTATTTCTCATGACTTTTACGGTCATTGGTTGACGGTATTCAAACTCCAAATGATAGTACGTAACATTATAGGTATTTGATTTACCGTTCGCTACGCTGGTTTCTTTTCTGGTTTCCGAAACCATTCTTGGACTGGAATACTCAAATGGCTTCATTTCTACAATGTACTGGATTTCTCCTGAAGCTGAACGATCAAATCCATCGATTTTCAAGTATGTTGAAGCCAACGTACTTGCATCGTATACCGTAAACAATTTAGGTTCAGATACATATCTCTTGGATGGTACAGAAACATATTGTTTTACAGGTTTAGAATTTTCATTCAATAATTGGCGTTCAACAATTTTTGCTGCAGTTGATTTGGAATTATAAGCCTCCATATCTTTTGCGTACTGATCTTCCGCTGCTTTTACACGTTTATCGTAATCAGCTAATTCGCGCTGGTAATCAGTTTCCGCTTGGATCTTTTCGGCTTCATAGTTTGCTAACAATCGAGCATTCTCAGCATCTGCAGTTGATACCAATACAGCTGTATAGTTTGCAGGTTTTGGAGAAATTGGATTACTCGGAAGCTTTACATACTGATACGATACTTTTTCATCCTTGATGTTTTGACCAGTCAAACTTGCAAAAACTGCAAATGACAAGAAAAGGGTTAGATTTTTCATAATTGAGATTTCAAAAATACTTCCAACTAGTCGGTTAATTACCTTTAAATTCCATTCACAAAGAAAAATGATAGCTTCACTATGGAACTACATTAAAATAAGTTAACTACACTAAAGTTTTTGTTAGCATTTTGCTTAAAGATGACGATTTGATGAGAATAAACAAATCGTCATCTTTAAGAATTTTTTAAACCCATTTTCCCAAGTATTTTCAGACCCAAAATACCTATTTTTTGGTATTAGACAGCGGAATATAAGAAATAGATTTGTTCAGAAAGTTGATTATGAACACGTATTTACTAAAACAAATTTTAATAACAATCTTAACCGAATTGAATTTCGCAAAGAATATTGTTTCATTGAAATTCTCAAGTGTATTTATTATAGTCTGGGGAGTAAATACCATTTCGGCTTCTGACATTAATAAATCAAATTACATTCAAAACGAAACGATTTCCCATTCTCAAGATGATAAAATAAAAAATCATTTAGAATCGAGAATATTTATTGAAAACAAAGGACAATTTGATGCACTAGACGAAACAAATCCCATCCTTTTCCAATGTGACGCAGATGGATATCGCATTGCAATTTCAAAAAAAGGATTGCATTATTACTTTATTAAAAACGAACAAAAAAATAATGAAATCCATCCTGCAATAAACAATCCGCTTTCAAAGAATTCAATAACTGCATCCTCAAGAAACGGCGAAAAAATTACCGACCCAAATTCCGAATATTATCCCAATAATAAACCTCTTAACACTACACTCAAAACAACTTCGTACCGAGTTGATCTCACTCTAATCAATAGCGCATCCCCCAAAAAAATAACCAAAGAAAATCCAGGATCAACCTATTACAACTACTATTATGGCAACAATGAATTTGCGCAAGTTTATGGATACCAAAAAATACGACTACATGAAGTATATCCAGGCATCGATTGGGTAATTTATTTGAAAGATGGAAAAGTGAAATACGATTTTGAAATTGCCCAAAATCACACCTCTTTAAATCTGCTTCAATTGGAATTTAAAGGGGCAACTGAATTGTCGATTTTACCAAACGGCAATCTAAAGATCTCTACTCCAATCGGTGAAATCATAGAAGAAAAGCCAGTTAGTTTTCAAGGTTCCAAAGAAATTAATACCCAGTTTGTGCTAAATCAAAATAGCATAACATTTAAATTTGATGAACCTGTAAATCCCAACCAACCTCTTACCATCGACCCCTGCGTTAAATGGGCAAGATATTTCGGGGGAAATTCCACCGAGACAATGCCGCACATTGAATTAGATAATTCAGGGAATATCTATCAATCAGGTACCACCTATTCAACCAATTTAGCAACTACAGGTGCTCATCAAACCACAATAAGTTCACAGCCCGATGCTTATTTAGCAAAGTTTAATAGCAATGGTGATTTATTATGGGCAACATATTTAGGAGGAAATAGTACCGATCAGACATTCGATTGTATGGTAGATAAAGCTTCTAATCTAATTTACATTGTTGGTCAAACCCAATCTACCAATAACATAGCCACAACCGGCGCTTACAAAACCAGTAATTCAGGAAATATCGATGGATTCATGGTTCAATTTAGTTCTTCAGGTACCAGAAATTGGGGAAGTTATTTCGGGGGAACCAGTTATGATTGGCTAAATGCTGGCGTTGCAGACAATAGCGGAAATTTTATCATTAGTGGAACAACAGCTTCAAGCAGTAACATTTCTACCACGAGTAGCTACCAACCCAGCATTGCTGGATCTTACGACGGATTTATTTCCAAGTTTAATAGTTCTGGGAATATTTTATGGTCTACCTACATTGGAGGCAGTAGTACGGATTATTCTAACTCTATCACAATAGGATCAAATAATGAAATTTACATTACTGGAAGCACGTATTCTACAGATAAAATCAGTTCTACTGCAGTCCATCAAACCACAAATAAAGGAAACGGAGATTGTTTTGTAATGCGTTTTTCAGCCAGTGGCACCTATACATGGGGAACGTTTTTTGGCGGAAGTCAATTAGACGAAGGCAAATCCATCTATTGCTCACCAAATGGCACTGTAGTTATTACCGGAATTACCCGCTCAACTACTGATATTGCTAGCACTTCCGCTTTTCAAACATCCTCCTATAGTTTAAGTGGTTATTTAGATGCTTTTGTACTGAAACTCACCTCTTCAGGAACCAGAAGTTGGGCTACTTATGTTGGTTTGACTTACGAAGATCAAGGAATTGCAATTACAGCCGACAAAATCAACAATGTATTTTTGGCATTAAAAACTCAAAACAATGGCTTTGGTACCTCCGGCTCTCATCAAAATAACTTGGCTGGAAATGATGATTTATGCTTGATAAAGTTCAATTCAACGGGCACTTTTCAATGGGCTACCTACTATGGCGGAACCAGCACCGATGTACCTAATTCTATTACAACAGATACTTTTGGCGCAATTTATGTAACTGGAAATACTTCATCTGCATCGGGTATCTCATTTGGATACAATGCAAACAACACATTAAATAGTAACGACAACTTCATTGCAAAATTCCAAGATGCGGCTGAAATGATTACCCGTAACAACATTAATGCTTGTCCATTCGTAGCCCAAACACTCACAGCATCAAAAACAGGTAGTTCATACTCTTGGAATACTGGCGCAACTACAGCATCAATTACTGTATACAATCAAGCCAATTACAAAGTAACTACCACCTCCAGTTTGGGATGTAAATTTACCGATTCATTTTATGTTAATCGATACATTCTAGATACCACTGCAAACATTACCCAGAATAGTTTCTTTTGTCAGTCTGGTCAACCAACCACACTAACATTCAACTATCAACAATCGGTAAATTCGTTTAATTGGCGAAATGCGAATTGGGCCAGCCTAGGTAGCGGACAACAAATATCCGTTAACCAAGCTGGAACCTACAATATGATTGTTCGATATTCAACAATCAACTGTTTTGATACCATTTCCTTCAATTTAAAACAACAGGTTTTCAATGTTAACATTCCCAAAATCGCATCTATTAACTGTGGTGGATCTTATGGTGTAGAAATCGCGCACAATGCAATTGGAACCAATGCTCCAACCTACAGTTGGACGCCTGCCACTACCATGACCGCTAGCTCCTATGGTCGCGCACTCCTCTACCCTACAACCAATACTAAATACATTTTAACATCCACCGTTGGGGGATATTGTTCCACCAACGATACCATTGATATTACCGTAACTAACGGCACAGCACCAAAGATTCAACGCACTTATGATTCCATTCAGTGCTATGAAAATACATTCTTTGCTTTCAATCCCCAATTCAACAACAATTCTGGAAACAATCGATTCTCTAAATTATCGCCTGTTTCTATGTATCCCGCTTTACCCGACCTCAACGATACCGTAACCATTATCTACAATGCGAACTTTGGCAATGCCAAGCTTAAAAGTGCTTCCGCCGTATATATTTATACTGGAATGATTACGTCTCTCAGTGAAAATGATCAACACTGGAAACACGTTCGAGGTAACCCAACCACAGGTGTAGCTGAATTTAAAATGACTTCCATGGGCGGGGGATTTTGGAAGATTACCCTTCCCATAAAATCTTTTTATGGAAAAACTGAACCTTTTGCACAAGGAGAAATTGTTAGAAAATTGGCCTTTATTTTCCATAATGCCTCTGGCACAATAAAAGGTGCAGGAATGGGTGACTTGGACATTTACTATCCCATGTACAACCCTGTAACTCCAACCATCGCCACAAATCAAGTTCAAGCCATTGTTCCTTTTGCAGGAAATGATAACAGATATGTAGTTGAAATAGGCGAAATAGTCCCTGTATTCATTGCAACTGGCGAAAAAATGTCCCAAATAACATTAACCGTTGGCAGCACATCTCGCACGGTTTACAATACAGACACCGTTTCATTATACCACAAAGTCACTGGATCGTTTAACGTTCAAGTTTATTATTATAGAAACTCAAATCCTGTAATCAATGCCAATTATCATTATCCCATTTATGTAAATGCAGTAAATCTCACATCTTCTAATTCATACAAATGGGATTACGGCGATGGAAACACCGCCAACTCTTATAATCTGAACCCTGTGTATAAATCATACACAGACGCAGGAACATACACCATCAAAATGGATGTAACCGCGGGAAATGGTTGCACCTACACTCAATCACAAACTAAAGTCGTGGTTAGACCTAGAGCAGCAGCCAATATTACCCTTCCTTCATCTCCATTCTGCTTAAATGAAGATTTCAAACCCTCTGCATCTTCGAGTACCATTCAAGGCGGCACTGGTACACTGACTTATTCTTGGGATTTTGGGGATGGAACACAGTCAACATCAGCCAATCCCATTAAGCGATTTACAAACGAAGGGAATTATACCATTAAGTTAAAAGCAACGGGAACCAATATTTGCTTAGATTCTACCTCTAGATTTATTTCTATTCGACCACAGCCTCCAGTCGATATTACCTCATCTAGCCCATATGGCTGTTTAAATGGAACTTCGCTTCAGGCTTCTTCTGGATTCTCAAATTACTATTGGAATACGGGACAAAATACTTCTATTATCTATGCGTATGGATCAGGAATTTATGCGGTTAATGCCAGTACCAATTTTGGCTGTGTTTCAACAAATTCTATCAATCTTATTGATCATCCTGGAATTAAAATCAGCACCGACAACGGTCTAATTCTTTGTAAACCAACAGACATTATTAATTTAACCGCCACTTCTGGCTTTTCTAATTATGCGTGGAACACAGGAAGTAATTCGCGTTACACCACTGTATCTAATCCAGGCACATACGTGGTTACAGCTTTTGATGGCGCTTGCCAAATAACGAATTCAATCTCGATCGAAGATGGATCATATATTAACCCTAGCATCAATTACACACCCATTTCGCCAATGACTTGTGTCTTTTCACCACAAAGTAACCTAGGTGAATTTTATTCTTGGTCTTTAGGGGATGGCAATGTTTCCATCGAGAAAAACCCAGAACACACTTACGCCAAAGCCGGAGACTATCTAGTTTGTTTAGACATCATGAACAAATGCAAAGTAAGGAATAGCTTCTGTGGTACGTTAAGTGTCCCCTTCAGTACTTCAAACACAATGGAATTAAAAAAAGCTGAATTAAAAATCTACCCAAATCCAGGAACAGGTTCTTACTGGATTGATTTAAATAATTTAGATATTTCGACAACCATCACCATAACCGACATGAAAGGCTCAGTTATCTATTATAAAAGAAAATACGATGCCACTGAACCCATTAAACTCAACTGTGCAACTGGGATGTACTTAGTCAAAGTCCAGACGAACAACCATGTATTTACTGGCAAAATCAATCATACCAATAACTAATCCCCCGAAAACAAAAAATACACAAAGATGCTATCACAATTTACGAACGACATATCAAATTCTCCCTTTAGAGTAAAGAACTTTATTTGGGTGGGGATGTTGTGCTTGGCCTTTATACCAAATGTGCAGGCTCAAATGTCAGGAGGTAATATACCAACGCCACCTTCGGGTATTTCCAAGTCGAAAAACTCTGTAACCATCGTACAAAAACGCAAAGTTTTCGGAAGTGAAATTATTTCTCGGATTGATATTCCGTATAAATATCTGAATTATGGCGTTTTTATTGAGATGAATCCCATTGGATTTAATTGGGTGAATAGCAACACTTCGGTTTATTTGGGAAGTTCAACTGAAACGCCCAATTTATATTATCCCAATCCAGGATTTTCAAAAATTTCATTTTCTCAAGTACAATCCAATTTTCATATCAATGCTTCAATTGGAGTTCAGGACATCT
>JACCDS010953394.1_pt1 | contig 24071 bp, 21 predicted proteins | sample 7446441 | NCBI WGS metagenome assembly JACCDS01 (sample SAMN15323445, study PRJNA562643) | freshwater metagenome | isolation source: river surface water | place: USA:Blue River Watershed | collected 2017-08-17 | reverse complement strand
GTTGGCTAACTCGAAGTACTGTTCAAAATACTCCTTTTACACAGTTAAGGAATCAGAAATTAACGTATTCAACTCAATTAGAACCTACGAAAGATTTGCGTATCCAGGTGGATGGTAATTACAATCGTGGGGATAATTACCAAGAATTCTTTAGACCTGATCAAGTTGGTGGGCCATTTAAGTCTCAGAGCCCGATTCGTTCTGGTAATTATTCGATGTCATTTTTGTCTTTTATGACAGCATTCTCTAATCCTGAAGCCGTTTTTGAAGAATTTAGGTCTAATCGTTCCGTTTTAATGTCTAGATTGAATAAAGCGAAATCTTCTGAAGTAGGAACTTATAACCAAAACTCTCAAGACGTATTAATTCCTGCTTTCTTTGCAGCTTACTCAGGCGTTTCCGCTAATGAAGTCAAGTTTTCGCCTTTCTATAATATTCCATTACCAAACTGGAAAGTAGATTACAATGGGTTGAATTTGCTCCCTGGAATTAAGAATAGATTCTCTTCATTCACGATAACTCATATGTATTCAAGTACCTATAGTGTGGGGAATTTTGTGTCTTCGTTAGAGTATGGTCAGTTCGCAAATGATTACATGAATCTATCCTTAAATAGTTTATTGTATCCTCTTTCCTCTCGTTTCGATCCAGAAACGAATACCTTAATTCCGGTCTATGTAATGAGTACGATCTCCTTTGTGGAACGGTTCTCGCCATTAGTTGGGGTTAATGCTGTGACCAAAAGTAAAATTTCTTTACGTTTAGAATATAATCAGGATCGAAATGTAGGTTTGAATTTAGCTAATTCACAGGTTGCAGAATTAGCTAATAAGGACTTCACAGTGGCTGTCGGATTTACTAAATCTAATATGCTAATTCCTTTTAAGATTAATGGCAGATCAGTTCGTTTGCCTAATGATTTACGATTTAATATGAATTTAACTATCCGAGATACTCGTACTTTACAACGAAAATTGGATGCTGAAACGATTGTTACGCAAGGTTTTGTGAATTTTCAATTCCGTCCTCAATTAAGTTATAATGTCAATAACAAATTAACGGTGACGGCCTATTTTGATAAGATGATGAATAATCCATTGGTATCTAACTCTTTCTATCGATCTACAGTAGCTGGTGGTTTCCAAATACGTTATAGTTTAAGTGAATAAATAAAAATCGTTTGCAAAAAATCTAGATTTTAGTGACCTTTGTGAGCAAATAATAATCGTATGAATTTTCCAAGTGAATTAAAGTATACTCAAGAACACGAGTGGATTAAAATTGAAGGCGATGTAGCTGTGGTGGGTATCACTGATTTCGCTCAAGGTGAGTTAGGAGATATCGTTTTTGTAGAGGTGGAGACTGTAGGTCAGAACATTGCAAAGGATGGTGTCTTTGGAACGGTAGAAGCTGTTAAAACAGTATCTGATTTGTTCTTACCGGTTGCTGGAGAAATTGTAGAATTTAATACAGCTTTAAACAACAGTCCTGAATTAATCAATTCAGATCCTTATGGAGATGGTTGGGTAGTGAAAATTAAGGCAGCTGATGCTGGCGATCTTTCCCAATTAATGGATGTTGAGACCTATAAATCCTTTATCGGACATTGATTTTTAAACCCTGTTAATCAGGGTTTTTTTATAACCAAAAACAAATGCGGATTTTATTTAAACAGCTTTTAATTCAAGATAGTCGGTCTTCCTTCTACGGTAAGAAAGTTGATTTACTTTCAGAGAATGGCCGATGGATAGAAATTGGCACCACTATTCAATCGAAAGCAGATTTAATCGTTTCAGAAGAAAATCTAGAATGGTTTCCTTCTGTTGTTGATCTTCGTGTGCACAATACGTTGCCAGGTGGTGAGCATAAAGAAGATTGGTCAAGTTTAAAAGCCGCCGCTTGGAAGGGTGGGGTTTTAGATTTTTTAGTATTACCTACTGGTGATCCAGTTCCACAACAGCCTGAGTCTATTCAGTTTATTAAAAATCGCTTAGTTGGTTCTGGTGTTCTGTCTTATCCTGTAGCCCCCTTAACTCTTGAAAATAAATCAGAAAACTTTACTGATTTGATGGATTTGCATCAGGCAGGAGCCTCTTGGTTTAGTCATGGTGCAGGTGCTTTACAAGACACTGATTTGATGTTAAAATGTCTACAATACTTGCAGCCATTAAAGGCGAAAGTTATTTCTAGACCTGATGTAAAAGGTTTGTCTTTATTTGGCCAAATACACGAAGGGCTACAAAGTACCTTGTTAGGATTGAAGGGGATACCTGTATTAGCTGAAACATTGCATATAAAACGTGATTTGGACCTTTTATCCTATGTGATGCAGCATTCTTTTGGTTTAGCTCACCCTGAATTTGCGCTACATTTCTCTTGTATTTCTACAGCAGAATCAGTTAGGTTGATTTCAGAAGCACAAAAGGCGGGTTTACCTGTCACGGCAGATGTTGCCATATATTCCCTAATTTTTACGGAAGATGCCGTTTCTGATTTTGATACCCTTAAAAAGGTGAATCCCCCACTAAGAACAGAAGCTGATCGTTTAGCTTTATGGAGTGGATTGAAAGACGGTGTCATACATTCTGTGGTTTCTGATCACCACCCTATTGAAGTTGAATGCAAGGAGGTAGAGTTTGATCAAGCATCTTTTGGAACAATAGGACTAGAAACGCTAGCTATCGCATTTATTCAAGAAGCGAGGAAACAAGGAGTAAACAAATCTGATCTTTATTTATCACATAATCCAAGTTCTTTCTTGGGAATCTTCCAGCCTGAATTAAAAGTGGGAGAGGAAGTAAAAGGGATGTTAGTAAGGACAGAAAAGAATACCTATGAAGTGGTTAATATCGTTTCTAAATCGACTAATTCTATTTTTATTGGCCATTCCTTTGATCATAAAATTGTAGGAGTTTTTAATGGTTTAAATCATACTTATGGTCAATAATTGGTTTACTGAATTAGGTAGGTTTATCCTATATGCCTTGATTTTTGTTGTTTTGATGGTCCTGTATGGTCTACTTTTGCAACAATTAGGAATTATTCCAATAGGTGGAAAGAAGGCGCCAACTTTTGTTTTTTTGTTATTTTTTCAATGGTGGTATATTTCACGATTTCCTCAAAATCATCAAGGAGAAAGGAAGCATTTTTTAGTCTATTTCGTTTTACAATATATCTTAATAGGTATAACAGCTCTCTTTAGTAGCTTTTTTTTACATTATTTCTTTCAAACTGCTACCGGTTTAGAAATGTTAACTTCCTATATCCAGCAGAGTATATTAGAGTTAAATGCTTTTAAGGAAGTTATTGTTAGTCAAGAAGGAGGGGAGTATTACAATAGTTTGCATGCTGGAATTAAGTCAATTGATGCATATAGCATTGCTAGAGATGATTTCTGGCAAAAAATAGCCTTAGGTTTCTTACCAAATTTGTTAATTTCACTTTATTATAAAAAATAAATCTTATGGAAAACACATCGGAATCAACAGCTTCATCCTCAATTATCGCCTTAAAGTATGGTTTTATAAATGGATTATTGAGTTTTCTCTTTTCGACACTTATCAATGTGATGGGATGGGCGGAACAATTTCAAGAATCGATTAGCTGGGTCTCTACGATTTGGTCTTTGGTTTTATCTGTGACGATTTTGGTATTGTGTTTGCGGGAGTATAGAGAGCAGAATGGCGGATATATTAGCTATGGTCAGGGTTTAGGTTTGGCCACTTTGTTAGGGGCGATTAGTGGATTAGTAGCCGGAGCCTTTAATTATATTTATATTCAGTTTATTGACAATACGGTAATTCAACGCCAGATGGACATTGCCAGAGAGCGTATGGAAGACCAAGGTTTAAGCGCAAGTCAAATTCAAAGTGCTGAAGAAATGACCTCATTGTTCTTGAATCCTGGTATGCAATTTGTGATTGTCGTTATTATGAGTGTTATGTTTAATTTTCTTTTGGGCTTGATCGTTTCTGCTGTAGTTAAGAGAGAAAAACCTGTTTTTGAATAGTATGTTCGCTATTTTAAAGAAAGACGTTATGGCCTATTTTAGCTCATGGATGGGCTGGGGTACCATATCGTCTTTTTTTATCTTGATGGGAATCTATGTTTGGGTGATTGATGGAAATATACTCGATTATGGTTTTGCGGAGTTGACTGTTTTCTTTGATTTAACTCCTTGGTTTTTACTATTTTTTGTTCCTGCGCTTTCAATGAATAGTTTTTCGGAAGAGACCGAAAAGGGAACATTTCAATTATTGCGTACGCTCCCCATTACTGTAAATCAAATTTTGATGGCTAAACATCTAGCTTTGGCCATGATTGTATTAATTACCTTACTGCCGAGTGCCTTATTTGTGCAGAGTATTGCTTTGTTAGGGTTTCCTGCAAATAATTATGATTCATCTTTAATTGTAGGTGGGTTCGCTGCATTATTACTATTAACCTTGTGTTTTGTAGTCTTGGACGTATTGGCTTCAAGTTTTACAAAGAAACAGCCGGTTGCTTTTATTTTAGGACTTGTTTTGAATTTTGTGATGTGGCAGGGTGCTAAAGAACTAGGTTTAGAAATCATCAATTTATACTCTCATTATGATCGAATGAGTATGGGAGTGGTTAATTTTGGAGATCTACTTTATTTCGGTGGATTTATTCTAGCCGTATGGGGTATTACTCGATGGCGATTAAGCTTTGTTATTTAAAATCCAGAATTGCTATTTTGTTAGTACAAAATTCAATTTCTCTTGCTTCATTAGAGGCAACGACAATGAGTTTGTGGCGCTGCTTCTCTAATTTATCAAAGAACCATTGTTTAGCTTGCTCATCAAAATTAGTAGTAGGTTCATCCAAAAGTAATACAGGTCTATCTGACAAGAGTGCAAAACCCAATTTGATTTTCTGACGCATACCAGAGGAATAGTTCTTTATTAATTTGAAACGGTCAGGCTTTAAATCGATAAAATCTTCTAGTAATTCTAACGTAATCGATTTAGACAAATAGTTGTTTTTTACTAAAATTTCGACGTGTTCTTGAAGGGTATATTCCTCAATCAACTCAACGTATGGAGCTGCGTAAGTAATTTGGCTATAAACCATGTCAGAATCGATACCTGACATTTTTACTGTTCCTGAATTTGGAAGAGTAAATTGAGCAATTAATTGTAATAAAGTTGATTTTCCTGAACCATTAGGGCCAGTGATGGCATACGATTGACCAGATTGGAAAGTATAGCTGAAGGACTTAATGACAAATTCTTGCCTAAACTTTTTGAAAAGATTTTGAACAAGAATATCCATAATTCATTAGCCTTTCATAATACCTCTTTCTGAATTTTTGATAAATTCAAGAATTTCATTTCTCTCAGGCGTATTAGGCAATTGTGTTTCGATTTCTTCAATAGCTGCGTTGGTATTTAACCCTTTTAAATACAAATAGCGATAGGCTTCTTGAATGACATTAATTTGCTCTTCTGTATAGTTACGTCGGCGTAAACCTACCGAGTTAATACCTGCATAAGTTAATGGCTCACGACCTGATTTGGTGAAAGGAGGGACATCTTTTCTAACTAAGGAACCACCTGATATCATCACGTGTTTACCAATAGTGGCAAATTGATGGATGGCGGATGAGCCGCCAATGATAGCGAAGTCGCCCACAGTAACATGTCCTGCCATTTGCACAGAATTAGCTAAAATGCAGTTATTACCAATCAAGCAATCATGTGCTACGTGAACATAGGCCATGATAAGGCAATTTTGGCCAATGACAGTCTTCATCTTATCAGAGGTCCCACGATTAATTGTCACACATTCGCGAATAGTAGAATTGTCTCCAATTACTGCTGTCGTTACCTCCCCACCAAATTTTAAATCTTGTGGAATGGCTGAAATGACAGCACCGGGAAATATCTTTACATTTTTACCTATGCGTGCACCAGGATAAATAGTCACATTTGATCCAACCCAAGTTCCTTCACCGATTTCAACATCTGCATGTATAGAGGTGAATGCGTCGATACTAACATTAGCACCAATTTTGGCTTGTGGATCAATATGGGTTAAAGGATGAATCATATGAACAATCTTACGATTTACGAACTAAACTAGCTGTCATTTCAGCTTCACACACTACTTGGCCTGCTACATAAGCCTTACCAGTCATTTTTGCAATTCCTCTACGTATAGGAGCCTGTAGCTCACATCTAAAGATAATAGTATCCCCTGGAATGACACTTTTTCTAAAGCGGCAATTTTCAATTCCCACTAGATATGGCCAATAATTCTCAGGATCTTCAACTGAACTTAAAACAAGGATTCCGCCTGTTTGAGCCATAGCCTCCACCTGCATAACGCCCGGCATGACTGGATTATTTGGAAAATGACCCATGAAGTAGTTTTCATTCATTGTCACATTCTTAACACCTACCACACTATTATCATCCAAATAAATGATTTTATCAATCATTTGGAAGGGGTATCGATGCGGAAGAAGTTCATAAACGCGTTCATGAGTAAAAATAGGAGGTTGCTTAGGATCGTAGGTTGGTACTTTATTCTTCTCAGCGTCTAACATCAATTTCTTGATCTTACGTGCTAGTTCTACGTTAGAAGCGTGTCCAGGACGCGAGGCTAAAATTTGAGCTTTAATTGGGCGACCTACTAAAGCTAAATCTCCCATCAAATCTAATAATTTATGGCGAGCCATTTCATTACTGAAGTGCAGGTTCGTATTATTTAAAATACCCGCTTCTTTAGAAACAGAGATTTTAGGTTTTCCTAAAACTTCAGATAAATGAGCTAATTCAGCTTCTGAATAATCTTTATCAGCAATTACAATGGCGTTATTTAAGTCTCCGCCTTTAATTAACCCGGCCTTGTAAAGAACTTCTATTTCATGAACGAAACAGAAGGTTCTGCACATGGAAAAGTCTTTTTCAAATTGAGAAACGTGGCTTAAATTAGCGTGTTGGCTAGATAGAAATTTAGAATTATAATCTACCATTACCGCCATTCTATAGTCATTGAGGGGCAAAGCGGCTAATTCAATCCCACTTTCTAAATCTTTGAATCGTACTTCTTCTGTTAATTCAAAGAATTTACGGTGTGCATCTTGTTCTACAGGAATTGCGTCCTTTAAAGCCTCAACAAATTTGATTGAACTACCATCCATGATGGGTGGTTCTGGACCGTCTAATTGAATTAATATGTTATCAACTTCCAAACCGACAAGTGCTGCTAAAACATGCTCCACTGTGTTAATTCTAGCTCCATTGTGCTCTATGGTTGTCCCACGCGAAGTATCAACGACATAGTCCACGTCTGCATCTGCAATCGGTTGACCGGGTAAATCAACACGTTGGAATTTGATTCCATGATTTGCGGGTGCGGGTAAAAAAGTCAGGTTGGCAACTACGCCAGTATGTAAACCTACACCTGATAGGGTTACAGCCTTGGTAATAGTGTGTTGCTTATTATTCATACTCTAAATTAAGATTCTAATCTTTTTAATAAATCCGGTAATTGACGTAATAAAGCATTACGTTTCAAATATTCACTGTTAGGGGAGGCCGGCGTTCCACCTAGTGTTTGTCCTTCTTTTCGGACAGTTTTAGTTACCCCTGATTGAGCGGTAACAATTGTTTTATTTGCTATGGTGATGTGTCCTGCAACACCCACTTGACCGCCAATTAAGCAGTTTTGGCCAATTTTAGTTGAACCAGAAATACCAGTTTGCGCAGCTATAGCGGTGTTTTCACCCACTTCCACATTGTGAGCTATTTGAACCAAATTATCAATTTTAACTCCTTTTGAAATTAAAGTTGACCCCATCGTTGCGCGATCTATGGTTGTATTTGCACCTATACTTACTCCATCTTCCAGTACCACGTTTCCTAATTGAGGAATGGTAGAAAATGTACCGTCAGGTTGAGGGGCAAAGCCAAATCCATCAGATCCAATAACGGCATTCGCATGAATTGTACAATTATTTCCAATGACCGTATCGTTGTAAATGACAGCCCCTGGGTAAACAACACAATTATCACCGATTGTTACTTTATTCCCTATCGTTACATGTGCTGCGATATACGTATCATTTCCTACAATACTACCTTTGCCAATGCTTGAAAACTGTCCTAAATAAAGGTTTAATCCTGTTATTGCATCCTCAGCAATAAAACTAGGTTGCTGAATTCCTATTTCTTTAACGCTGGTAAATTCTTGGTATTTCTGTAGTAATACAGTGAAGGCAGTATATGGATCTTGTACCCTAATTAAGGTAGCTAAAGGTTTCTCTTTTAAAACTAAATCATCAGAAACAATAATAGCGGTTGACTTAGACCGATATAAATAGGATTCATATTTAGGATTTGCTAAAAAGGAAATACTGCCCGTTTCTCCTTCTTCTATTTTATTAAACGCCGTGATACTTGCTGATCCATCGCCATCTACTGTTCCATTTATTAATTGTGCTATTTGATTAACAGTAAATTTCATTCGGTCAAACGATGTTTAATTAGGGCAAAGAGAATTTCCATTAGCTCAATTCGCCTTGCAAATATACGCTCTTTGGACAACAAAAATAGTATTTTTTTACAATCTTACTTAATGCTTGTATGGTCGGCAAATCGGACGCTTCGAGTAACTCGACCACTTGTCCTTGTTTGTCGACCATTTTGATTGTATTGTCTCCTTGAACATAGGCAGCATTCGAGGTAGAGCCCTCTACGACGAAGTAAGATAGCTCTTCGTCAGTAATGCCATATTCGCGTTTAATATTCTCCTCTATTTCAACTCTTTTCGCCTTAGGGAGAGGTTGAGAGCCTAATTTGCAGGTGAATAATTTTCTTGCCAAAAAATGGGAACACAAATGTTTAAGAATTTTGTCGCTAGCATTTTTCCATTCTTTGATCGCAGCCCACACATCGTGATCATCTAATTCGGTGAATGAAATTAAGAGACTTTCTTGAGAGGAGAATTCCTCCCAGGTGTAAGTACCTTTAAGAAAAGTCTTTAACGGGCTGGAACAAGGGAGTTTTTGGCCCTCGGCTATCAAGAATTTAGCCCGGCGCAAAATTTGAATTAACATCGTTTCTGCAGCGATGGCCGTTTTATGTAAATACACCTGCCAATACATTAAGCGACGGGCCATCAAAAAGTTTTCTGTGGAGTAAATTCCTTTCTCTTCGATGACTAATTGCTCATTATTTAAGTCCATCATACTTAGCAATCGCTCAGAACCAATAAATCCCTCACGTACGCCTGTGTAGAAAGAATCGCGACTCAAATAATCTAATCGGTCTACATCTAACTGAGAAGATACTAATTGATGGAAAAATTTACGTGGATATTTGTTTTCAAAAATCTCTATGGCAAGACTTAATCTGCCCTTGAAATGTTGATTCAATTTAGCCATTAGTAGGGTAGACACATCTTCATGTTTTACCTCATTTAATAAAGTATATTCTAATACATGAGAAAACGGTCCATGTCCAATATCATGTAATAAAATGGCAATCTCTGCCGCTTCCCGTTCTTCGGGGGAAATGGAATATCCTTTTGCCTTTAAATTATCCAAAACTTGATCCATCAAGTGCATGGCACCTAAGGCATGGTGAAAACGGGTATGATGAGCGCCTGGATACACAAATTCAGCTAAACCTAATTGCTTAATGCGTTTAAGTCGCTGAAAATAAGGATGATCGATTAGTTCAAGAATTAATGGATTATTGATTTTTATAAAACCATAAATCGGATCATTAATAATTTTAGTCGGGTACATGGGATATTCTTTTCCGAAATTTAGCTAAAAAGGTTAGTATTCCTTAATTTTGCATCACATTGAATTCCTTTAATGGATGTACAATGCGGACTTGTAGCTCAGTTGGTTAGAGCATCTGACTCATAATCAGGGGGTCCATGGTTCGAGCCCATGCTGGTCCACCCCATTAAATCAAAAAGCACTTATTCTTCGTAAGTGCTTTTTTTTATTCAATTTCTTGTAGTAAAACTTTTCTATCTATTTTGACTTGTTTTTTTTGTCAAAATTTATAATCAATCTGATTTAATTATAGTTTGAAGAATTTAAATTAGTATAATTATCTATTGTAGTATAATTAATTTGAGCTCATTGAAAATCCGAATGATATTTCGCTTGAGAGAATCAAACTGTTTTGCTGAATATTTAATCCAGGTCCAATATTAAAATCAACAAATAATTTTCTTGAAAAATGTCTTTGCATGCCCCATAATATAGATGGAACTAGTCCAATTTGTGGAAGATTAGAATTATTTGGTATTTCATTTAAGTTTTTAAAAACATAAATAGCACTTACCGACAAATAATTTGCTGAATTATTTTCTATTCTGTATCCATATTTCTTGCGTTTGCTCATATTATAATAATTCCTGTAACCGAAAGAGACAAGTGGATTGAACGTAAATGACACATTTTTTAACTCAAACATTGAACCTGGTTCAATGTAAGTAGCACTAGTTATTGCTGATCGGAATTTTAAAGTTGAAGTAGGACCAATCGATTTTTCATATGCAATTCCTGGATCTAATATTGATATTGTTAAAATATTCTTAGTGAATTCATCTGAAGATTGTGAATAAGTAAAATGATTTACGAAGAAAAGTAATATTAAAGTATATCTCATATTGAAAAGATAATAGTTCAGTTATTTTATGTGGATTTAAACGACATAAGTTAAACTTTACTGTTGATTTTATAATTCAATATTTATTTAATGGTTACTTTTTTGCAATAAAGATATTCTATACTCTTTTAAGGAGAGTATGTATTTTAGGCGATAAACTCAAAGTAGAGTAACGCTAACGTAGCGATTGTCATGATAATAAATGAAGCGATTCCCAAAACATTAGAAAGTAAACTATTCGTATTTTCTCCCATAATTTCTTTATTGTTCGAAATATGTAAGATGATGGCAATTAAAACAGGAGCCGTCATTCCATATAAGATGGCGGTGTAGATCAGAGCATCAATAGGCGTAATACCCACATAATTTAAGGATAGGCCTACCAGAAGAGAAAAGGCGATGATGGTATAGAAGCCTTTGGCCTCATGAAACTTTTTGTTTAGCCCTTGTTCCCAACCAAACGTTTCTGTGAATATATAGGAGAGAGAGCCGCTTAAAACTGGGATAGCTATTAACCCTGTTCCAATAATTCCAACAGCAAATAACAAGTAAGCTAAATCCCCTGCTAATGGTTTCAAGGCCATGGCAGCTTGCTCAACTGTATCAATTTGATGAATGCCACTCTTAAATAAAACAGTCCCTGTGGTTAAAATGATAAAATACATAACAAAACCAGAAAAAGTCATTCCAAAATCAACGTCTTGTTCCATATCATGAATAATCCGCTTGTTCACCATTAATTTTTTATGAACATTCATTTCTTCCACCTCCACTGATGCTTGCCAAAAGAACAAATAGGGAGAGATAGTTGTACCTAAAATACCCACTAAAATAGCTATGTATTCTTTTGTGAATTGAATTTTCGGTATAAATGTCGCGGTCAAAATCTCTTTTACATCTTGTTTATATAGAAATGGAACAACAAAATAGACTAGCATGACGATACATAAATACTTGAGAGTAGCTGAGATTTTAGCATAAGGAAGATAGATAATGAGACCGATTAATAGAAAGGTAAACAGAACGCTGAAGTAACTTTGTTCAATGGCTGGAAATAATAAATTTCCTACAGCTCCCATCCCAGCAATATCTGCGCCTATATTCATAATGATGGCTGGAAAGCTGAAAAGGAGCATCAGATAAAGCACTGGCTTAGGATAATGCTTTTTTAGTGTACCAGTTAATCCCTGTTTTGTGACTAATCCAATTCTCGCACACATTTGTTGGATGGCGGCCATCAATGGGAAGGCAATTAAGGCGGTCCAAAGAGTTGATAGCCCAAAACCTGCTCCTGCTTGTGAATAGGTGGCTATCCCAGAAGGATCGTCATCGCTTGCTCCGGTTACTAAGCCGGGTCCTAAAAGCTTCCAAAAGCGAGTAATCCTTTTTTTTATTTCCATTTTATTTATCAGTATGGTGGTAATTTACTAAGTAATGATTTTACATCAGTATATTTTACTACATTACACATATATCTAACCACTTCATAATGCTGTTTCTATTCCAATCGATTTTTGTCATGACGCTATTCACTAGTTTTATGACTCCTTCGATCATTTTCTTTAAATCACGAGGTTCCTTATTCGCTAACCCTAACATCTATTTAGCGATTCTTTTTTTTATTTCTGGGATTTATTGCCTGACTATCTATTCCATGTCTTTGGGACAAAGTATATTATTTACGGTTTTATTATTTGGGAACTTCTCTTCACTTTATTTTCTGATAGGGCCTCTATTGTTTTTCTATTTGAGAAGCCTTAGAAATGGAAATACCAAATTATATTGGACAGATGTATGGCATTTGATTCCTTTTTTTGTCGTCTTCATTGATACAATTCCTTATTATTTCTCTCCCTATGCGTATAAAATAGACGTGGTAAGGCAGGTTTTCAGTAATTGGACAGCCATTTTTTCAATCAAACTCGGCTTCCTATTTAGCGCTTCTCATCTTTATATTCTTCGTCCTCTCTTATTGACAATTTACACTGTTTGGGGATTAATGTATCTGAAAAAAAATAAATTATACTTCTTTACTGTAACTAAAGTAGGAAGGTGGTTAGTTATTTTTCTACTTTTACAATGGTTGGTTTTTGTAGGAATGAGTTCTGTTTTTTTGGGCGTTTGGTTAGAGAATAGTTGGTTTTTCCCCTATTTTAATCATCCCAATGAAATTAAATATATTTCATTGCTTGCATATGTGTTAATGGTATTTACCCTTTATTTTTTTCCTCAGGTGATTTATTTAAATGTGGATCGATTTAAAAGGGAGTTAAATCCGCAGGATGCCTATTGGTGGAAGATGGATCAGACGTTAAATGCAGTTTATATATTTGAAAGGCCCTATTTGAAGCCTCTATTGACTTTGGATCAATTCGTTGAATTAGTCCAAATAGATAAAGCTGTTTTAACTGATTTTTTTGAACTTTATCTTTTCACTAACTTCACTGATGAAATGAATCGTTTGCGAATACAGTTTGCAAAGCATTTAATTAAGAAAAGATATGAGGAAAATGTATGTTTAGACAAGCTCTATTTGGATTCAGGTTTTGATTGTCAGGCAGATTTAACTTATTTTTTCGCTGAGTTTGAAGGTATAAGTGTAGATGAATATTTAACTAGTCTTAATAATAACTAATAATATGAAAAGTTTTCTTTTTGTGGGTTTAATGCTTGCTTTTACCCAATTCGCTTATTCTCAGAAGGTAATAAGTTCCTCAATCGGCTCTGGTGGCTCTACAACCATGGTAGATGGAAAATATTATTCCCAAATCATTGGACAGCAGAGCGCAGTAACGGGAACCTCTACTAAGGGTGGCGTAATTGTCCGCCAGGGGTTTAAGCAGCCTTCTTTATTGGAAAGAAGTATTGCTGCCTCAGGTATCAAGTTAAATGTTCAGGAAGAAAATCCGATTACCTACACTGCTTTCCCGAATCCTTTTGTGGATCAATTAACAATTGGATTCTCTGTACCAAGTACAAAGCCAACTTTTGTGGCTATTTATGATCAATTAGGGTCTGTTATTTACCAACATACGTATGAAGCACCAATTAAAGAAATTGTATTTACAGACTTTTCTGGTATTCGTGTAGGTAAGTACATTTTACATGTTATTTCCTCAGGAAAACCTTTTTCAACTACAATCGTAAAAGAATAGTTAGAGGCTAAATGCCACGTATTTATTGCCTTTGGGAGTTCCTAGTTTGGTTCCTCCACAAGCAATGACAATGTATTGTTTTCCATTTACCGAATAGGTGGATGGAGTTGCGAAAGCTGCTGCTGGCAATTTAATTGTATGTAGCAGCTTTCCTGTTTTACTTTCGTAGATACGCATTTTTCCATCTTTAGCAGCTCCAATTATTAATAGTCCGCTGGCAGTTACTATGGGCCCACCATAATTTTCTGCTCCGGTACCCGTGATTCCTCGTTGAGCTAATGCTGGTTCGTCTCCAAAAGGTATTTTCCAAAGGTATTTTCCTGTATTTAAATCAATGGCATTAAGCGTTCCCCAGGGTGGGCTGAGTGCTGGTAAGCCTTTGGAATCTAAAAACTTGTTGTATCCAGTCATTTGGTAGGGGGTGACGTAATTATTTGATGAAGTAGAGATTACTTCTTTAGGAGTTTCATTTAAGATAAAGGCTAGGATATTCTCTTTGTCTTCTTTTGAAAGCTGATTAAACCCTGGCATCATTCCTTTACCATTGTTTATGATTTGTTGGAGATAAATCTTTGTCCTTTTGGTAGAAATTTCTAATAGAGAAGGGTATCCACTTAAGGGATTACCTTTTCTATTTGATCCATGGCAGGATTGACAATTTGTTTGATAGGCTTTTTCGCCAGGGTTAAGACTATTCATTTTGGTTGGAATCATCTTTTGGATCCATCCCATTTCATTGCTATTAACATATAGAATTCCGTCAGGGTCTGCTGCTGCGCCACCCCATTCGCCACCCCCATCAAATCCGGGTAAAATTAGATTTCCTTTTTCGCTAGGTGCATCATGCCATCCTGTGTTTAAGGCGGCTAACGTTTTCACTAGTTCCTCTTTGTTTTCTGAAAAAGGGTTAATATCACTGTTCTTTATTTCAGAAGATAATCGAGCAAATGGTTTCGGGATAAGAGGAAATGGTTGTGTTAACCATGCATTTTCACCTTTTAATAAAGAACCTTTCACTTTTTTCTCTAGGATAGGAAATAGAGGTTTTCCACTAACTCGATCAAAAAGAAATACGAAACCCTGCTTTGTGATTTGAGCCACTGCTGCTATTTTTTTTCCTTTATGTGTTACGTTGATTAAATTAGGTGGGGCAGGTAAATCACGGTCCCAAAGATCGTGGTGAGTAGTTTGAAAATGCCAAAGACGCTTACCCGTTTTAGCATCAAGTGCAATTAGGCAATTCGAAAATAGGTTAGCTCCTTTTCGATTTCCTCCATAGAAATCATATCCTGCGGATCCTGTGGGTACAAATAAGATTCCTCTTTCAGTATCTACGGCCATTCCGGCCCAATTATTTGCGGCGCCGATGTGCGTATTGAGATGTGCATCTTTTGGCCATGTATTAAAACCTTTTTCCCCTGGATAAGGAATCGTATGAAAGGTCCATACTAACTTACCCGTTATTACATCAAAGGCACGAATGTCCCCGGGGGCTGCATCTGCACCTTCAGAAAGACGAACAGGCATTATTATGAGGTTGTGGTAAATGGTACCAGGTGTATTTGAAATAACGAATTTATTGGCTGCAATGGGGGGTAAGCCTAGATGTAGATCTATTTTGCCTTGATTTCCAAAACTGTTGATTGGTTTTCCCGTCTCCGCATTCAAAGCCCATAAATTAGGTCCTGAAGTATACAAGATTCTTTTTTCTATGCCATTTGTCCAAAAACTAACCCCTCTAGATGTACTGGCCCAGTTTCTTAATGGATCACCAAATCGCCATATTTCACGACCCGTCGAAGCATCTAATGCAAATGCCTGAACTGTGGCACTAACTCCGTAGAGAATCCCTTTCACGATAAGTGGATTCACTTGCATTTGACCAGAATCAGGTAAACTGTATTCCCATGCCACTTTTATTTGATCTACATTGTTTGGATTAATTTGTGTGAGCGTTGAATAATGGTTTCGGTCGGCTCCACCTAAATATGCTGACCAATCTTCTGATGAGGAGAAAGCAAGTGCGATTACTGCTAAGAAGAATAGTCTTTTATACATAATTATTCAATTTATAATGCTATTTTAGTGTGATTTTAGCTTTATTCCTTGTTAAAATTAATTTTTTTGCACTTTTGGTCTTTTCAAACTCACTTAGAGGTTACAATAAATTTATAGTTATGGGTTCAATATTAGGTCTTTTCTTTCATTCTTTAGGTGGTTTTGCTTCTGGTAGCTTTTATATACCTTATCGTAAGATTAAAGTATGGTCTTGGGAAAGTGCTTGGATTGTGGGGGGCGTATTCTCCTGGCTAATTGTACCCTTTTTGGCAGCTTGGTTGACCATCCCTGATTTCATGAACATCATTCGTACAATTGACTCTGATACCTTTTTTTGGACCTTTGTATTTGGGCTATTGTGGGGAATAGGTGGTTTAACTTTTGGTTTAGCGATGCGTTATTTAGGAATGTCCTTGGGTATGTCTATCGCGTTGAGTTTATGTAGTATTTTCGGGGCTTTGGTTCCACCTATTTATAGAGAAATGGCTGGAGTAGAAGGAGATACCATTTCTCACATTGTGGGAAGTACGGGTGGTCAAGTGGTTTTATTGGGAATTTTAGTTTGTGTTTTCGGTATTTTCTTGTGTGGTAGAGCGGGGATGATGAAGGAGGGGGAGCTGTCTCAAGAACAGCAACAAGAGACGATTAAAGAGTTTAGTTTGACGAAAGGTCTGATTGTGGCCACTATTTCAGGTTTATGTTCCGCCTGTTTCAATTTTGGAATTGAGGCAGGCAAAGATATGGCAGAAGTGGCGGTTGCGAATGGCTGTGATCCTTTGTTTCAAAATAACGTTATTTTTATCGTGGTTTTATGGGGCGGCTTCTTGACAAATTTTGTCTATTGTATGTATTTGAACTTTTCAAATAAGTCTTTTGGTGATTATTTGAATGCTTCTGCGCCTTTAAAAATGAACTATTTGTTCGCAGCCGTAGCAGGTACGACCTGGTTCCTACAATTTTTCTTTTATGGAATGGGGGAGAGTAAATTAGGGAATGGTGCCAGCTCATGGATTTTACATATGGCGACCATTATTATCACCTCTAATTTCTGGGGACTCTATTTTAAAGAATGGAAAGGTGTATCCTCTAAAACGATGCGTACCGTGATTGGTGGCATTGTGGTTATCCTTATCTCAGTCATCATTGTTGGTATTGGAAATTCTATTCAGTAATGTTCATTTAGAAATGGATTGATTTGTTCTTTGAAATCAACAAGATGGAGTAGAATTCCTAGTCATTTTATTTTGCATACATCGCTGTTTACCTCTTATTTATTTGGCAAAATATCAGTTAAACAGTTGTTTTGCTTTGCATTTTTGCAAAAAAAACGCGATTTTTGTAGCTTAATTTTAATTAAAGCGCCTTTTAAATTAATTTATATAATGAGCAATTCCCCAACAACCTTATTTGATAAAGTATGGGATTCACACGTCGTTCGTAAAATTGCTGATGGTCCTGATGTTTTCTTTATTGATCGTCATTTTATTCACGAAGTAACTTCTCCAGTAGCTTTTTTAGGTCTAGAAACACGCGGTATTGGCGTATTATTCCCTGAGCGTACATTTGCCACTGCGGATCATAATACACCTACGATTAACCAACATTTGCCTGTTGAGGATCCTCTTTCAGCAAATCAATTGCTGCAATTAGAAAAGAATACAGCTAAATATGGTATTTCACATTGGGGTTTAGGAAACCCTAAAAATGGTATTGTTCACGTAGTAGGTCCTGAGAATGGTATTACTTTACCAGGTATGACGATTGTTTGTGGTGATTCTCATACATCTACTCACGGTGCATTTGGTGCAATTGCTTTTGGTATTGGTACCTCAGAAGTTGAGATGGTACTTTCATCACAATGTATTATGCAGCCTAAGCCTAAGAAAATGCGAATTAACGTAAATGGGGCTTTAGGAAAAGGAGTTACACCAAAAGACGTAGCCCTTTATATTATTTCTAAATTGACGACTTCTGGTGCAACGGGCTATTTCGTTGAATATGCCGGAGATGTTTTCGAGCAAATGTCAATGGAAGGCCGTATGACAGTTTGTAATCTAAGTATTGAAATGGGAGCTCGAGGTGGAATGATAGCACCTGACCAAACTACTTTTGATTATATTAAAGGACGCGATTTGGCTCCTAAGGGTGCTGATTGGGATAAACAATTAGCGTATTGGAAAACGTTAAAAACGGACGTAGGTGCAACGTTTGATGAGGAGATTACATTCTCTGCATCGGATATTGAACCAATGATTACCTATGGTACGAATCCTGGAATGGGAATGGGTATCTCTAAAAACATCCCGAACGCAGAAGATGTGGAGGGTGGTGTAGCCACGTATGAGAAATCCTTGGAATATATGGGCTTTGCTCAAAATGATTCAATGATCGGTAAGAAAGTGGATTACGTATTTATAGGATCATGTACGAACGGTCGGATTGAAGACTTTCGTGCATTTGCATCCATTGTGAAAGGTCGTAAGAAAGCGGAACATGTGACGGCTTGGGTGGTTCCTGGTTCTCACATAGTTGAGGCTCAAATTAGAGAAGAAGGTATTTACGATATTTTGACGGAAGCAGGTTTTGCCTTGCGTCAGCCAGGATGTTCAGCTTGTTTAGCGATGAACGATGACAAGATTCCTGCTGGTAAATACGCAGTGAGTACGTCTAATCGTAATTTCGAAGGTCGTCAAGGACCGGGTTCTCGTACCTTATTAGCGAGTCCATTAGTCGCTGCTGCGGCTGCCATCACAGGTGTTGTAACAGACCCTAGAGAATTTTTATAAGATCGAATAAATACAAAGCATTATGGCTTACGATAGTTTTAATATAGTAAAAAGTTCTGCTGTACCACTTCCAATTGAGAATGTGGATACAGATCAAATTATCCCAGCGCGTTTCTTGAAAGCAACGGAGCGTACAGGTTTTGGTGATAATTTATTTCGAGATTGGCGTTATGATAAGAACGATGCGCCTAAGGTAGATTTTGTTTTAAACAACCCTATTTATTCAGGTAAGATTTTAGTAGGAGGTAAGAACTTTGGTTCTGGCTCTTCTCGTGAGCACGCTGCTTGGGCGATTTATGATTACGGTTTTCGTTGTGTAGTTTCGTCCTTCTTTGCGGATATTTTCCGTGGAAATGCCATTAACGTAGGTGTCTTGCCTGTTCAAGTAAGTCCAGAATTCTTGCATGAGATTTTTACAGCTATCGAGGCAGATCCTAAAGCAGAGTTAGAGGTAAATCTACCTGATCAAACGATCACGATTGTAGCGACAGGTGCATTTGAAAAGTTTGCGATCAACGGTTACAAAAAAAATAATTTATTGAACGGTTTCGATGACATCGACTATTTACAAGCGATGAAATCAGAAATCTCTACGTTTGCTGAAAACCGCTAATCTGTTGAAACGCCACATAGAAATAATGGATACGACCCTTCGCGATGGGGAACAAACCAGTGGAGTATCGTTTTCAGCCTCTGAAAAGTTAACCATAGCTCAATTACTTCTGACTGAATTAAAGGTCGATCGTATTGAGATAGCTTCTGCTCGTGTTTCTGAGGGGGAGTTTCAGGCGGTTAAGAAGATTACATCCTGGGCTTCAGCGAATGGTTTTTTAGAAAAAGTAGAAGTTTTAACTTTTGTAGATGGTGGAACCTCTGTTCAGTGGATGGTTGACGCCGGTGCTAAGGTGATGAATTTATTAACGAAAGGTTCATTGAATCATCTGAAGCATCAGTTAAAAAAGACCCCAGAGCAACATTTCAAGGAAATAGGTGAGACTATTTCGTTAGCAAAATCAAAAGGATTATCAGTTAATGTCTATTTAGAAGATTGGAGTAATGGGATGCGCAATAGTGCAAACTATGTATTTCAATATTTAGATTTTTTAGAAACACAGCCGATAAATCGGGTTTTATTACCTGATACTTTAGGGATATTGACTCCCTATGAAGTTTCGGATTTCATCAAACAATTAATTGATCGCTATCCTGCGATGCATTTTGATTTTCATGCGCATAATGATTATGATTTAGGTACGGCTAATGCTTTGGAGGCTGTACGTTCAGGTGTTCATGGTTTGCATTTGACTGTGAATGGTATGGGTGAAAGAGCAGGAAATGCACCATTAGCTAGTGTTATAGCCGTATTAAATGATTACCAAACCGATGTAAGAACATCTGTTTGTGAGAAGTCACTTTACCGGGTAAGTAAATTAGTGGAGACTTTTTCGGGTTTTCGTATACCTGTTAATAAGCCAGTAGTAGGAGAGAATGTATTTACTCAAACAGCTGGTATTCATGCAGATGGAGATAAGAAGAATAATCTTTACCACAATGATTTAATGCCTGAGCGCTTTGGTCGTGAACGTAAATATGCATTAGGTAAGACTTCAGGTAAAGCAAATATTGAGAATAATTTAGCGGCTTTAGGAATTCAATTATCTGATCAAGATCTCAAGTTAGTAACACAACGCATTATTGAATTAGGGGATCGTAAAGAAGTGGTTACTCAAAATGACCTGCCGTATATCATCTCTGACGTATTGGATAGTAATTCAATCGATGAACGTGTTCAAATTTTAAATTATGTACTGACTCATTCCAAAGATTTGCGTCCTTCTGTTACACTAAAAATTTCCATTAATGGGGAGATTTTCGAAGAGCACGCACAAGGAGATGGTCAATATGATGCTTTTATGAAAGCGCTTGGTATTATCTTTGAAAAGCACGGTAAGATCCTTCCAGTTTTAAAAGATTACGCGGTACGAATTCCACCAGGAGGGGATTCCGATGCACTTTGTGAAACGATAATTACGTGGTCAGATGCGGGTAAAGAATTAATTACTAGAGGCTTAGATTGCGACCAAACGGTTTCAGCCATCAAGGCTACACAAAAGATGTTGAATTTGATTTAATAAAAATAATAATGGCGAAGAAGCATATTTTAATTGTTCCAGGTGATGGAATCGGTCAAGAAGTGACCGAAGTAGGAAAGAAAGTTTTAGAGAAAATTGCGGCAAAATTTGGTCATGATTTTACCTATGATGAGGCGTTAATTGGTCATGTTGCCATTGAAGCGACTGGAGATCCTTTACCTGCCGAGACTTTAGAGAAAATGAAGTCATCAGATGCGGTATTGTTTGGCGCAGTAGGTCATCCGAAGTACGATAACGACCCATCTGCAAAGGTTCGTCCAGAGCAAGGTTTGTTGAAAATGCGTAAGGAATTAGGCTTATATGCAAATCTTCGCCCGATTAAGTTATTTGATGAGTTGTTGAGTGCTTCTAGCATTAAGCCAGAAATCCTTAAAGGAGCAGATATTTTGTTCTTCCGAGAATTGACAGGTGATATTTATTTTGGCGAAAAGGGTCGTAAGAATAATGGCGATACAGCCTATGATGTGGCTGAATATAGCCGTTACGAAGTTGAGCGTATTGGTCGCAAGGCATTTGAAGCAGCTCGTACACGTAAGAAACATTTGGTTTCTGTGGATAAGGCAAACGTATTGGAATCATCCCGTTTATGGCGTGAAGAAATTCAAAAATTAGCCTTAGAATACCCAGATGTAACAGTAGAATACCAATTCGTGGATGCTACGGCGATGTTATTAATTAAGGATCCCAAGCGTTTTGACGTTGTTGTTACGGCTAATTTGTTTGGCGATATTTTAACAGATGAAGCCTCACAAATTGCTGGATCCATGGGTATGTTAGCGTCAGCTTCTATCGGAGATGGTACCGGTGTTTATGAGCCAATTCATGGTTCTGCCCACGATATAACAGGTAAAGGTTTAGCAAATCCTATGGCCTCTGTATTATCCGCTGCTCTCTTATTAGATATTTCTTTTGGTATGAAGGCTGAGTCAGAAGTGGTTATCAACGCAGTAGATCAAGTATTGAAGAAGGGATACCGTACGGGAGATATTGCTGATGAAACGACTGAAAAGGCCATGATTTTAGGTACTGATGCCATCGGGGAAGAAATCTTGAAATTGATTTAATCGAATTTACTCGTATTTTTATGCTCAGTGTTCACGGATGCTGAGCATTTTTTTTAATTAGACTTTTCATCTATGAAACACCTTTTTTTATTACTCTTCGCTTTTAGTGTATTAGGCCAAAGTCCTAAAGAGAAAATCCAAGTTACCGATCTTTTGAAGATTAAAACTGCCGGGAGACCCCTCGTTTCCCCTAAGGGAAATCAGTTTATCTATACGGTTACTTCGATTGTAGATGATCCAGATAAGAAGAATGATTTCGTCTATCAAACGCACTTACACCTTGGAAACCTTAAAACAGGTGAAACGCGTGCATTAACTTCTGGAAAATATTCCATTTCTTCTCCGGTTTGGAGTCCAGACGGTTCTAAAATTGCTTTTACACGAGATATGGGAGCTAAATCTCAGGTATATGTCTTGGATTTAGCAGGAGGGGAGCCTCAAGCAATTACGAGTTTGCCCTTTGGAGTTTCTAATCCGGTTTGGTCTTCCTCAGGTCAAGAAATTTATTTCCAATCTTCTTTCACAGTAAGAGAATTCTTAATGGATTCAGTTTACAATAAAAAAGGTTTCTTACCATCATGGACTTTGGAAAAACCAATGCTTTCGGGTGTTTCTAAAAAAGTGAAGCCAAATCCAAATGGAAACATCGACGAGGTACGTTCCTATTTAGCCCAAAATGAAGTAGATAAAAAGGCGAAAGTGATTAACCGATTGAATTTTCAAGAGGAGAGCACCACGACATCAGAGATTTCGTTACCTGCTTATTTTAAAACTACTTTAACAGGGAAACCCGTTTTATTGAATAATCCTTTTACGCGTTGGTCAGATGTGGAAGTGGCCTCTAATGGTATTTATACTGTCATTCCAGTCGATTCGCTTGCACATCCTGATAAGGCGTTAGATTCTTATATAGGATTAAGTTCTAAAGTGATTTATCAAAAAGTAGGTCACCGCATGTCTAATCTAGCATTATCTCCTTCAGAAAAATGGTTAGCCTTTCAAGAGACTAAGTCGACTGGTGTGCAAAATGGAACATTGCAAATTATTTCTGTGTCTAATCCTGGAGAGATTGTTAAGGTTCCTTTGGATCGTGTAATTACTCAGGTGAAGTGGTCAGCAGATGAAAAGAAGCTTTATTTTTTAGCTCAAAACCAGGGAGGTGCACCACTTTATTCATTTGATATAGCTACTAAACAGGTAAAACAAATAACAGATAATAACACCGGTATTTTGGGTTTTGATGTAACAGATTCTGGTTTCATCTATGCCAAAACAGGTATTGATAATCCGTCTGAAATCTACCAGCTAATAGCTGAATCAGAAAAAACCTTCACCTCTCTAAATTCAGGTTGGTTAGCTTCGAAAAGTATTGTTCGTCCTACTAAACATACGTTTACTAATTCCAGAGGCCTGAAAGTGGACTATTGGGTTATGAAGCCAACTGATTTTGAAGTTGGAAAGAAATATCCTCTTGTTTTAGAAATACATGGTGGCCCTTCTGCTATGTGGGGTACAGGCGAAGCGAGTATGTGGCATGAATTTCAGTATTATGCTGCCAAAGGTATGGGGGTAGTATATGCCAATCCAAGAGGATCTGGTGGTTATGGTTCGGAATACTTAGCGGCTAATGTGAAAGATTGGGGGGCTGGTCCTACCTCGGATGTAATGAAAGCATTAGATTTAACTATTGCCGAAGGCTGGGCTGATACAACACAGTTGGCAGTGACAGGAGGATCCTATGCAGGATATTTAGTTACTTGGATTGTTGGACATACTAATCGATTTAAAGTAGCTTGTTCACAACGGGGTGTTTATGAACTTTCAACATTTATGGGAGAAGGAAATGCCTGGCGTTTAGTGCCAAATTATTTTGGTGGCTATCCATGGGAAAAAGCGACTAAAGCAATTTTAGATCGCGAATCACCTTATAGTTACGTTCAAAACATCAAAACACCTCTTATAATCTTCCATGGTGAGAATGATTTACGAACGGGAGTCATCCAAAGTGAAATGCTCTACAAAAGCTTAAAAGTATTAGGACGCGAGGTTGAATATGTGCGTCATCCAGGGGGTACACACGAACTAACTCGTTCAGGTAATAACCGTCAAAGAATCGATCAGATGCTAAGGACGTATGAATTTTTTGCGCGCTATCTAAAGATTCAGTAGACAGTATTCGGTAGTCAGTAGTCAGTAG